>CEUA01028389.1_pt1 | contig 11224 bp, 7 predicted proteins | sample 361541 | NCBI WGS metagenome assembly CEUA01 (sample SAMEA2623079, study PRJEB7988) | marine metagenome | isolation source: saline water (ENVO:00002010), including
GATTCAAATTCTCCAGTAAATCTAATTTGAATATCCCTTTGTAAATAGTCAACAGAGGTAATTCCAGATCCATAAGTATCAACTGCTTTTGCAGTAAGCGCCCAACCATTTTGAGCATAAGAATCAACATCAAAATATGCAGCTCCTACTTCGGAAATATCCATTGGCCCAGCTGTGACTTCATGTCCATAAGCATCCGTTGGTGAATCATATCCACCCTCTACATTTACCTGAAAACCATCAATTGTAACGGCAGCAGAAGAGTTATAATGAAACTTAGACATGTTATCTACACTCATTCCACCATATAAATCTTCACCATTGATAAAGGTCTGATCTTCTAATAAAACAGTTCCACCATCTGTTGATAAATTCCAATGTGTTTCTGTTTTATATTCAAAACCTAATTCAGAAGCTGTTGTCGTTCCTTCTCCATCAACAACCGTTCCATCATAACCATCATCGTAGACGACATAACTAACAGTAACAGCTTCAAATCCATCAGCAGGAGGATTATAGTTGACTGTGAAAACATTGCTCGATTCATAAGCACCAAAACCCGTACGATCATCATCTCCAAAGAGAAGAACGTCGCCATCCCATGAACCATCTAAGTTGTCACAATTTTGACCTGAGTCTGTTCCGTAAGAACAAACATTACCTCCGCCAGTAGTGCTCCAGCTGTTTACACTTGAAGAGAAACCTTCAGGAAAAGTCATTTGAATTCCATCAATCCAGGCTCCACCAGGGCAAACAAGTTCAAAAGCTAAAATTAAATCAACCGTTCCAACATCAGCAGATGCAATAGCTGAAGCTGTGACCGTCGACCCTGAACAATCTGTTATTTTGCCGGTTGACCTTCCAGATGTTTCACTCTTTATCCAGTTCCCTTCTAAATCTCTAAAGAAATGCTGCTCATCAAAATTAATGTGGTATGTTTCATCTTTTAAATTGTTTGAATTAACAATGTTAACATTGACACTTGCGTTTGCAGTTCCTTCATGTTCAACCGTTACATCAGAGCCGTTCATTTGTGCAACATCTACTCCAGGATTAGTACTGTGTGGTGTCACTGTAAGACGAGCCTCTCCAGATTCTAATGTCTTAAAAGGACTTCCTTCATTTTCAGCTAAATAACTATAGGCTGTTACAGCGAAATGATACTTAACACCATTTGACATTGGTCGTCCGCGAACTTCATCATAGTCTGTATGATAAAAACGTTGTACACCTGCATCAGAGCCTGTTTGTTTAACAACATTAACAACTAACCCAGTCAGAGCGTCTACGTCAGGATCTAAAATGTTTTGTACAAGGTTTACTTTATCATATGTGGCAACCTTAACTCCTTCAGTTAGTGGTGAGCCAGCGCTTGGTAGTTGATACACGTTATAACCTTCAAATTCAAACCCTTCACTAACCGTTGCCTCTGTTTGGCTAACAGCTGAGGCATCTGAACCCCAGTCAAGTGAAATACTACCATCCATTTCTACAGCAGTTAATGATGGTGTCGTTGGTGCGCTTGGTAAAGAGAACCCTTGATCATAAGCATACTGAGCATATGTATCATAATATTTTGCTACTGATACAGAAGAAACAGCATCTAGGCCTGTACCGGCAACCAAAGCTAAAACAACTGTAGCTGTTTCTCCCTTACTCATTGCGTAAGGCCCGCTAGCCATAACCAATCTTCTGTCACCAGGAGGAAGTTGAACACCGTCAATCCATCCAGAACCTGAAACAGGATCTCCTGAAAGGGCAAACATTGTTGATTCTCCTGTTGATAAATCAGTCCAAGGTATCTGAGTTGGATATTCCGGCCTTGGGAGATAACCTTCCATTAAGTTAAAAAATTGAAGAGAACCATTGTAGCTTGATAAATCAGGATCACTAATTGAAGACCCCGCACCAAAATATGTAAAGGATGTCATCGGAAGGTATTCGGTTAAATCTCCATCTCCATCGATATCTAAATTGTCTGCTGGCCCCTGTAAAAAATCATAACCCCCAGCAGGGCATGCTAAATTATAGATACCATTAAAAACACCATCTAGCCTATTACCATTATATACATATCCAAAAGATAGATCTACATCAGTACCTACATAATCATCCGTATATGTTCCTAAGTCAGGATCAGACCACTGAGTAAAATAAACAGAATCTAATACTTCTGGGTTAGCAATTTCTGATGAGGCTTCTAATCCTGTATATGTCAATTCAGCTTTTTTAAAGACAACATTTCCTAACGGGTCGCTTGCACCAAAAGCGTAGCCCCACATAGTTACTCTTAGCTCAACGCCTACAGGATCTGCTCCATAAAGATTTGGAGCCGTATTTGTTGACTCTCCTGTTGGAGTACCGTTGGCATCAACTATTGTAGGAACATCATTAGATATCGTCCATACGGTCTGATCAGCGCCCGGATATCCGGGTATATCTCCATTAGATGGGTCATAACCTGCAACCCCATCGTTATTTTGATATGGAGCACCCCAAGCCGCTGGCCAGTTCATCCAATCCGACTCGTACTGGTCGTATACGTTCTGAATTTGCTCAGCTGATACATCACTCGCTGAGGTAGCGTAGAAGTTTGCAGCATCTTTAGTTAAGTCTGCAGTCATAAAATCTGTTCTAACTCTCCAAACATGGTGGTTTACAGGGTCATCTGCACCTACCACATTTCCATCAGAATCATGAACGACAAAGCCCGCCTTCATTCCTTTATAATAAGTAGATCCACCAACTCTTACTGGAGAAGATTCGGGATACTCGCTTGCCTTAACACCCCAGAGCATACCGTCCTCATATATCAGACCACCAGTGAAGATTGGGTAGTCAGCCTGCTGTCCATTTGGACTCCCTGCGGTGGTTCCAGCGCCACTTTTTTCAATCCAATAAGCCATGTTGTTAATGTTAACCACAGAAATAGCTGGGTTTGATACCTCGTCAACATCTGTTGATTTAAATGCCGCCTCTGAAGCAATCGTAGACTTTGCTACCAAAGATGTAAAAAGACTCAAACACAACGTTAATATTATTAAATAAGACTGTTTCTTCATTTTCTTAATTACCTTTCTTTATATAATTATTAGAAATTAACGCTTGCGCCAAATTTGACCATACGTGGAGTAGAGAATAAATCTCTACCAAAATCTGATTGGTAATGTTGACGGTTTTGTAAATTTACATTTTGATATAACGTTGTATATAAATCACCTTGAGCCGCAACAATTTCACTGCTTAATGCAGGGTCAGTTAAAAAACCATCATCAAAAGCGTTGCCAGAGCGAGAGTACACATTAACAACGTTTTGAGTATTTAAAAGATTTTCAGCATATGCGAAAACAGTGACACCAAAACCACCCAAGCTTAATTTATAATCAACTTTAAGATTAACGAAAGACTGCCATGGGGTCGTTGACTGACCCACCGGCTCATTAGGCTCTCTGGATCTAGCATCTTGCAACAGAGCTCCTTCATACGCTGCTCTTTGCCCCATTCCCCCATCACTTAATGTGAAAGGATGCCCGCTGTTAAACTTATACTGTACGTTTACACCAAGCCCCGACAGTACACCATCTCCTTCACCAAATCTATAATCTGCAGATAAGGCTCCGCGATGTTTGTTTGTGTAGTATAGAGGGTTAATCATCATTGGAGGTGGTGACAACATACTCTGGTTTAAATTCCCCGCGTTTGAGTTTGGATCAGAATTTACACCTCTCGCATCAGAATATGTATAGGAAGCAAATGTTTGCAGTCTATTAATTCTTCGGGTTCTCAATGTAAACTCAAAACCATTCACCGTAGTAAAATCTCCGTTAGTATAATAGTTAGCTGTATGGTCTGCATTGTTAGTGTTACCAATCGATACTTCAGGATATGTGTTTAAAACAACTTGCCCTGTAGTGTTTTTAGCAAAAGCTGTCATGTCAATTGCCGCATCTGGTAGAAACTGATAACTCATACCAACTTCATATTGCGTAGTTAATACAGGGTCTAAATCAAAACCCATTGGATCTGGAGTATAGTTTTGCCCACCCCAAACAAGGTGCATATAACGTGGAGAGGCATATGGCAGATCTAACTCTGGCATTTGCGCATACTTACCATATTGAAGATGAAAGACAACCTCGTCAGACACCGGAAAGGCAAGGCCAATACGCGGCTGAATTTCTGTTTTAGTTTCAGATTCTAAAACATCATCATCAAAAACCCCTTTTCCAGATTCATCCCATGGTGGGTTTATCACGGTATTTCCATCAGCATCTTCTGTTTCTTTAAGTTTTGAATCGTCTAGGTTAAATTGATCAACACGAACTCCTGCGCTTATTACAACATCTCCAGCTTCATATTTATCATTTACGTAAAAGGATCTTGTCCATGGGTTTCTTGGACCATCAAGGGTCTCATCATCTAGTTCGTTTCCAAAATCATCATACCCTATTTGACCGCTTCTGTTAAACTGCTCTAAATCACTAACAAGGTCTGCATTACCAGCGTCAAACGATGGAGAGTCTCCATAAGCACCCAGTGCACTATTTCTACTTATGTCTCGAATTGCACCAGTACTAATTGAATATTTTCTATAGCTATAATTTTTCTGATCAAGCCCGGCTCTTATTTCGTGGTCTCCCATTTGCCAGGTCATTCCTGCATCGAAACCAAATGTGGAACGTTTATTTTTATTCCATCCTGTTGCAATATCACCTTTCCTCATAAATGGAAATTGACCAACATAATAAGACTCTGGCGATTGATATGAACTCTTCCAATTATTTCCAACTTCTATCGCCTCGTCACCAGAGTACATAGCAACAACGGAAGCCGAATCATGCCAGGTCATCACATCAGTCAAGTTGCCTGGCTTACCAAACAAATCATCATAGCTCTCATATGAACGATTTAAAGTGCTTATTCCAACAGTAAACAGCATGTCAGAATTCAAGAAATAATTAGTTCTTGCAGATATCATATTTAAGTTTTTTTCACTTTTAGCTAAGCGCTCTGTGTTAAACATATAATATATTGGCAAACTATTGCTTTGGGCAGTGCGATTATCAACCACGCCAGACAAACGAACATTTAAAGGTCCGAAATCCATCGTTGCTGTACCATTAACTTGTAAATTTTCTTCAGCTCTGTGGGCAATTTTTTTCCCATCTTCGGCGTCAAAGTCAACAGTTATTTGATCGCCGTCAGGCGTAACCCCAGATTCATAACTATCTAAATTATCTAGCTCACCATTGCCATCCATGTCAATTTTGAAATCTTGATAAAAGGAAGGGTTCCAATCATCTACTTTTGAAGAACGAAACGCACCAAAAAACTTAACTGGCCCGGCTGGACCACCAATCGTTGCTGTTAAATCCTGATGTCCATAGTCCCCCGTTTCAACACGAGCACTACCTGAAACCTCTGACCCACCAGTTCTCATGGTTTGTCTTACAACTCCTGAGTTTGCGCCCCCAACATGTGCACCAAAACCTCCAGCCTCAACTGTAATTTCTGCCAATGCTTCAGGGATCGCTGATAAATCGCGTCCAGTATTAACCACGTCTGTGATTTGAGCGCCGTCTAACGTATAAGCAACCTCTTCAGCTCTACTACCCCTAATATGAAGATTGCCATTGGTAATTGTTACACCCGCTTGCATGTCTAACATGCCCTCAACGCTTCGAGATGCGGCGTTTTGAATTTCTTCAGCATTCACGCTTCGAACAGAATTTGTTGCGCTGAACTCAACCAATCTTTTTTCACCAATTATGGTAACAACTTCACCCGATATGGCAGAAGTTTCTAAAGAAAAATCTTGAGGAGTTGTTAAATTTGTTTTGACCTCTACATTAGAAGTGGTAACTGTTTTATGTCCAATATAAGACACTGTCAAGCTATATGTTCCTGCAGGAACATTAAGAATTGTATAACTACCCTCTGAGTCTGTAGCCGCTCCACTTGAAGTGCCGTCAACCATAACATTTGCCCCTGCTAAACTAGAGCCATCCACAGAAGATACCGAACCAGATATTTTACCTGTGGTTTGCTGCGAAAATGTGAGTGTGGTAAATAAAAATAAAGATATAACCCGAAATATGTTATTCATTACGCTTGTCTCCATAAGAGTTATTAATTAAATAATTTTGGAACTAAATGTGCCTGTCGGGCATATAACTACAAAACAAAACTTGATTTATACAAAACATCACCAAAGAGGACACCTTGTTCCCAAAAATAATCTCCCGAAGCTAATCCTACATCATGAGCGAGTCAAGAAAAAAATTTATACAGTAAATTAGGCAATCTTTATACTAAGGTTTTTTATAACAACTGTCATTTTTTATTTCTTGCCCACTGAAGTTCTAAAATTGGAACCCAGCGTTCTAAAATGGGTAAATAAGGAAGCATTCGAGAATCTTTTCCATAGGAAAATTCTCCTACTAGAAATTTATAGCCTGTCATAATTCTAAAATTTCTTGATTTATTCCAGCTTAAAAGAAACTTGTTTTCTATTGAATAATTTCCATTATATCCCGGAAGAACTATCAGGTCTAAATCAAAAAGGCTCTCAATTTTACCACCTATAGCTCTTTCAATATCTATGCCCGTATGAAATCCCCAACCATTATAGAAAACACCCAGCCTATGATAAACCAAAGGCAGGTCTATGGTAGAGACTGGGTTTAAGTCCCCTAAAACAATTCCTATATCCAGCCCGCCACTTAATGAAAGCTTGGTTTCTTTAAAGCTCCTAGTACCAATAAGAGACCCTGAAAAGGAAAACATGTGGGGTATCTCGTGTTCTGGGGCTATAACCTTTCCTATCCCATCACCTGACAACATGTTTAATAGCACCGTTGGGTAGGTTAATTTGTATCGACTTGCTGTTTTGTATCCAAAAAAGTCCTTTTGCGATTCTTTAATTTCTATATTTGGAATCAAGAAAAACCACCCTGGATGAATGCTGAATTCAGAATAATTAGAGTAGCCATATCTTAGTGGCTGAAACAGCCCTATTTCCCACCGGCCTTTTTCAATAATTTCAGCAGAGTGGGAGCTCCACGTTTTTTCTCCTGCAAGCAATGAGGCTGATAAAATAATTATTTTTATTAAATGCTTCATTCTAATCCCCTCCTTTATTCGCCTTCATAGTTAAAATACGAACTTACAGCAATGTGATCACTTAACTCCCAAGCCCCCTGGTGGGTAACGCTGCTTGACCATGATCCATTTGTAAATAAATAGTCTAGCTTACGATCAACAATACCAAGCCCCCTTTCATAACTAGTGCTTTGAGCATGAGTAAACTTTGTTGTGTCTGTGGGGTCGGAGATATCAACTGCACCACTAAAACTTTCATTATCATAAAGCGGTTTCAACAAGTCAGGCTCCCCTGGAAAGTTATTGAAGTAAGAACCCGACAGGTGAGGCCCCCCATCTTGATCTGTGTGATAATTTTGGTTTGACAAGACCCCTAATGAGTCGACTTTCGTATCACAATCATCTAATAGACAAAAATCATACCCCGCACCAGGAGGAACCGAATTTAAATCTCCACCAGAGACGAATAAATCTCCAGCAGTATTAATTTCATCTAGAACTTCAAAATACTTGTCTATATGTTTTTGTTTTGTATCATCGGTCGCAAATGCTGTCGCATGAATATTTACAGCATAAAAGTCTTTCCCGCCTTGAGCCAAATCAGGAATTTTCGCTTTTAATATATTCCTTCTTAAATAAAAGTATTGCACTACCGAGCTCTGGTCTGTTCGAAGGGCCAGTGGAATTCTCTCTGCGTCTTCTAATCTGTATTTTGAAAGTATTACATTCCCCCCATCAACCATTCCCAGCCCATCGCTTGGCGCAAATTGAGTTTTATACATTGAAGCGTAAGCTCCATAGTTTAAGTTTGTATTATCAAGTAAAAATTGGATTTGATTAATATATCCAGACCTCTTTGATAAAAAATCAACTTCTTGCAAAAGAACAATGTCTGGATCAATGTTGTTTAGCTTTTCAGCAATTTCCATCAGTGTTTTTTCAACCGGGGATTTTTCTCTGACAACACTATCACCACAAGAGTCATACACCCAAGGGAACCGACCAAGGCCCACTCGAATATTCCACGTCAGAACCCGAACACTCCCCCCATCATAAGCCAGGCTGTCATTAATTTCAAGCGCCTCAAACATTACAGCTTCTAAGTCAGATGAATCTTCAAACGTCTCAACCCAGGGCTCACAGCTTAATAAAAATAACAAAATAATAAAATTTATAACTAATTTCACAACCTCTCCTTTCAATTTAATAATTTTAAAACGCTATCAACGGGCCTTCCTATGATTGCCATGTCCCCCTTCACGACAATTGGCCTTTCAATGATCTTTGGATACTTAATAATTAGTTTAATAATAACCTGATCACTGTCCGCAGCCATACTTTGAACGTTGTTTTTAAAATCAACATCGTTTTTCCTTACAAAGTCTATTGGTTTTTTGTTTAGCTTTTTTGATAGCGCCAAAACAACCTCTTTTGTAAAACCCGTTTTTAAATACTCTATTTTTCGATATTTTACTTTTTTTTCATCAAGAAGAGCAACCACTCCTCGACTTTTTCCTCATCTAGGATTGTGATAGACAGTAATTAAATCCACTTAATATCCTTTTAATTTTTATAAATAAAATTTACGCTATAATTTTTACAATACCTGCGTTTTAAAATAATAAAGCTTTTTATTGTTTTTTATAAATAAATAAGGTTTTTGTTTTTAAAAATTAAAAATTTAATTTAATTTTACCTGTATATTAAATAACATTAATAGCGATATGAAATTGGATGAAACTGATAAAAAAATAATTAGAGAACTGCAACTATCTGGCAGAAAATCTGCAAGTAACATCGCTGAGAAAATCAAAGTCTCTGTACCAACGGTTACTGATAGAATAAGGAAACTCCAAGATTCGGGGGTTATATTAGGTTTTCAAGCCATCCTAAATCCTTCAGCCGTTGGCTTAGACATTTCTGCAATCATTACTGTTGTGTCTGGTTCTTCTAAGAACTACAAAGAGGTTACCTCTGAAGCTAAAAGTACGCCTGAAATCACACAGTGCTTTAGCACGACCGGCGCTGGCTCCCACAAGTTAATTGTTACAACAAAAAATTCCATATCTCTAGAAGAGCTATTAAGAAAAATACAGGCTTGGCCTGGCGTTGTAAGAACAGAAACACAAATTATTTTATCAACATATAAAAAAAGATCTACAATACCCATATAGGTCTTTTCATGATTTAGCCCATATTTTAAACTAATTAAGGATTATTTATGAATAAAGTAATAGCAGAATACATTTGGCTTGACGGTCATAAACCAACTCAAAAACTACGCTCTAAAACTAAAGTTATGAATGGACCAATCGACAATCTATCAAGCTTTCCTGGGTGGGGATTTGACGGGTCTAGCACAAACCAAGCCGCAGGAAATGATAGCGATTGTATGCTCAAGCCTGTTTATTATGTTTCTGATCCAATTCGTGAAGGGGATAGTTTCCTGGTAATGTGTGAAGTCTTAAATGCAGATGGGTCAACTCACAACACCAACTATAGAGCTCGCCTAGCGTCTCTTTCTGAAAAATTAAGCCATGAAGAAGCTTGGTTTGGAATTGAGCAAGAGTATACCTTATTCGAAGGACGCTCACCTCTTGGGTGGCCTGAGGGTGGTTACCCTGCACCTCAAGGTCCCTTTTATTGTGGTGTTGGGGCAGATGAAGTATTTGGTAGAGATATTGTTGAAGAACATCTAGAGCTTTGCATTGAAGCAGGTTTAGAGATTTCTGGTATAAATGCAGAAGTAATGCCTGGCCAATGGGAATATCAAATTGGCCCGCTTGGCCCTCTTGAATCAGCAGATCAAATGTGGATATCCAGGTGGTTACTTTATAGAATATCCGAAGACTTTGGAGTTAGCGCAACACTCCACCCTAAACCAGTAAAAGGTGATTGGAATGGTGCAGGAGCGCATACCAACTTTAGCACCAAATCAATGAGAACAACAGGAGGTCTTAAGGTAATAAACGAAGCTTGCGAAAAACTTAAAGATAAACACAGTGAACATATTAAAGTATATGGCGCACACAACGAAGAAAGACTTACGGGTCTTCATGAAACCTGCAGTATAAAAGAATTTCGTTATGGAATAAGCGATCGAGGAGCTTCAATTAGAATCCCAATGCAAACATCTAATGATGGTTTTGGCTATCTTGAAGATAGAAGACCCTCAGCAAACATGGACCCCTACAAAGTCTGCTATGCGCTTCTTAAAACAACTTGTGGCTAATCAAATTAGGTAAAACAAAGTAAGTCGGCTAGGCCGTGTCTATTTCGTGGCTTGTTTGTAAAATAGTGGGTAAAGTTTTATATGAAAAAAATATTGATAGTTTCAGTTACTTCTAGAAATAATTTAATCCTTGCTAAAAAGATTGGTGAGCTGTTTCGGGTAGACACTGAAACCATCACACAAGAAGACTATCAACTGCCCTTGTATACAGGAAAAACTAAATTAGATGATAATACTATAATTAATGATCTATGTAAAAAGATTGTTAATGCTAGCGGTTTCGTTTTCTGTGGGCCCGAATATAATGGTGGATCTGCTCCAATATTAACAAATGCGATTACCTGGGTTTCCGTGACAACAGATTACTGGAGGGATGCTTTTTCAGATAAGATTGGATTAATAGCTACCCATAGTGGTGGAAATGGGAGCAGTTTTTTATCAACTTTTAGGCAACAGTTAGAGTTTTTGGGTGTGATTGTTTTCCCAAGGTCAATTATAGTAAACAAAAATAAAGATTTTAATACAGAGTCGAGTAAAAAAATTATAGAACGGTTTCAAAGTCTGTTGTGAAAAAGACTATTAATGGTAAAAATATTTTTAAAAATTTGTTTTTTTAAAATTACTATCCTTATTTATTAGCTTTTTTGTTTACGAGATAAGCTCTCATTACAAATACACTAGTTAAACATTGGTAATAGAGAAGATTCAGCTTATTAGTGAGTAAGTGTCGTTTAAAGTTTTTGGCCGAACACAATAGACCCTGCAAATTGTTTTATTTTCTGAAAACCAACCTGCTTGTAAAATCCAATTGCTTTTTGATTCTGTTTACTTACAACAAGGTGCACCCCTTGAACACTTTGGACCTGTAACTGATTCAAAAAAACCTTGACT
>CEUA01144232.1_pt1 | contig 11223 bp, 4 predicted proteins | sample 361541 | NCBI WGS metagenome assembly CEUA01 (sample SAMEA2623079, study PRJEB7988) | marine metagenome | isolation source: saline water (ENVO:00002010), including
CCAGCAACCTTAGTGCAAGCGTCGCGGCGGAAAGCGATTTGTGCCATCGTGATTGGATTGGTACTGGCAACTCCGCTAGCTGTCACTAATATGGGCACATCTGGAACGGGAGTATTTTGGGATGAACGAGGGTCAATTATGGGCACGCAATCAGAGGAGGGCGAAGTGTGGATCGATGGAGAGCAACCGTGGCCTCAGTCTGGCAGGACTGCGGCAAGGATTGCAGAAATTCCCAATCATGGCCCCTCCGGAGGTGCTGGTACGGGAAACCCTGCTGACTCTGAGTCACTTTTGTCAATAGTTGAGCCTTCTGTTAATTGGGAATATGGCTCATATTCGATTGGGACGGATTCTCTAGCTACGCCAATTGCTGATTTGTCTGACTCTATCGAAGTTGGACCGGGGGCGGCACAGAGGTGCGGCGAGAGTTCCCTGTTCATGGTATTGGTCCAAACAGAAGATGTTGCGGGTTCTGAACACAGCATTCTTCGACTAATTGAGGGAGAAGACTCTGAGTTGTCATGGCAGGTTGATTTGGGAGAAACCGAGAAAATAAAGGCGGCACCTGTGATAGTGGATATCGATGAAGATGGCAAGCCCGAGATCATAGTGGCATATGATGCAGGGGGTTCATTGAATGTAGACGCATGGTCTCCAAGACTCACATGCACTGTGACTGGATGGGCATACTCGGGTCATTCAGAGGAGTTGCTATGGTCCTGGAATGATGAGTCTCTGATGATTAGCAGCGATGAGGGGCCGTACACAAGTGGCATTCTTGGGGGCCACAAGCCCACCACACAACCTCTACTTGCCGACATCGATCTAGATGGGGATGCTGAATTGGTAATCGCTGCAATTGACGAGGTTTCTGATGATCCAGTTGTCCTCGCATTGCCGCTTCAGGTAAATGGGACGCCCAATTCACTCTGGGAGGTCTCGTTGAGCAAAGGTAGCCACCCCTCGGATCCAGCTTTTGCTCAGGTCGACGATGATACCGGTTACGTGATTCTTACAACTATTGAGGCGAACAATGGAGGGATGTGGGTTTGGAAGATTGATTCGGAAACCGGGAGTTCTACATGGCAAGGTGGACTTTCACTAAACAACTTAGATGGGGACACTAATTCACCCCACATCAGACTTCCTGGGCCTATTGTCGCAAATCTAGATTCAGATGAAGATCCAGAAATTATCATTACGATTCCAAGTGATGCTGATGGCTCTACAGCCGTAGATGGGGCTGAGTTTAGGGGTCTGGAGATCTCCGATGGCTCTCAATTGTGGGAATTTGATGCCTCCAATGGCTTCGCAGATGCCCCTCCTACAGCGATTGACACTGATGGTGATGGAACGCATGATAGGGTGTGCTGGAATACATGGTGGCAGACAACGACAGATAGGCATGGTGCTGCTGGGTGCCATGACGTAGGGGGAAGCACTCCAAATCAAGAATGGGCACAGGATCTGGAACAGAGTAGTGGAAATCCAAACGACGAGATTGCTGTTGCTGCACCTACGTGGATGGATATCGATGGCGAGGATGAGCCAGAGCTACTGGTTTCCTATGGTAGATCTCTTTGGGCCTTCGATGGTTCTACTGGATCATCTGCTGGAATTAACTCAGAATGGTCAGACGAGGTCGAGGTGGGTCACAGGACTTGGTCATCCCCTTCTCTTGCAGATGTTGATGGGGATGCAACTCTCGACATAATTCTTGGCAGCATGGTTGTTTCAACTGCAATGCCGGATGTAAGGCCATTGACCGATGGCAGGGGAATCGAGTTCAATCCCAGTGCTCCAGACCCCGGAGAGGATGTCACTGTAACAGTATACATCGAGAATGCCGGAACCGCAGAGACTGACGAAGTTGTAGATGTGGCTCTATTCGCCAACGGTGAGAAAATTGGAGGGACTGGTATTTCGGCGATGTCTCCCGTTGAGCCGAGCGGTTCTGGTTCATTCTCATCTTTTAGCTTAGAATGGAGTGGGGGACTAGGAGAACACACGTTCGAATTAGTCCTGGACCCCTATCAAAACTTGAGCCAAACAAGATATGACAACGATATCCAAATCCGTACACTTTCCATTATACCAACTTACAATGCATCATTCGAAATTCCGACCGAGCCTCTGCGAATAGACCCCGGAAGCGAGGGTTATGCAGAATTTGGAGTTAGGTCTACGGGGAGGCTGGCAGGAACTTGGACCCTAGACGTTGACGATTCTGCTCTGCCAGAAGGGTGGACGTGGGAGGACGAGACTCCCGGTGGGATTATTTCAGTCGAGATTGGCGTAGATGAGCTCTGGAGCCCGATGCTCAAAGTAGTTTCACCATCAGGTGCCTTGGGTTCCGACTCTGGTTTCCTTGCCCTAACACTCTCGCACAATGACGGTTCGGCTGAAATATCCGCTAATCTACCGATAGAAGCCAACAGAACTAGGGGGATGTCAATCAGAGGCCCTGATGGTACCGCTCAGAGTACCGGATTAGGGCTGGTATCCGAAGATGCCAGGGCTTGGTTGATGATTGAGAACGTTGGCAATGCTGCTGAGGAACAGATTGCGATATCCTGGGATGGAACAGATTGGGGCTCTGATCTCAGAATTTTTGACTCTAGAGGAGAGGAGATTAGCGCACTTTCCCTTGGCCCCGGTGAGATGAAGGAGGTAACTGCAAGACTTGCAGTACCTAGCGGAACTAGTGCTGGAGAGAGTGTCAGCACCCCTCTAAGCATGTGTGTTGGTTCTGGAGAAGAGCAAGAGTGCAGTCAGATTCAACTAGAGTTTGTTGCAACCAAATCGGTCGTACAACCAAACCACATCAGATCCGTACCAGTCATGAACCTGACATGGGAGTTATTGGCAGACTTGCCGGAGGGAGATGTCAGTGTAAATTGGTCACTGGCCGATTCTGGAATGACCATCCAAGGCTGGTCATGGAGTGGAAGTGGCGATCTAGAAGTGACGGGTGATGTGATTTCCCTATCGGGAGAACCCGGCTCTAGAGTCAGTGGGACGCTTTCTCTCGACCTCCCAGTCGATGCACGTCCTTCTTTCCACCTATTCGAGGACGGAGTGGGCTCTGAGTCCCCATTGTCACTGTCCATCGAAGTTCTGCAGATTCATCGGGCTGGTTTGGAAATAAACTCCCCGACCACTCAGCCATTTGTCGTAGACGTAGAAGACTCTAACCTAGTCATACTACGTCTTGAAAATCCAGGAAATGGAGATGATGCCTACTCACTATCCCATGAGTTAATCCTCGATGAAAACATCACTTCCGACCCGGGGATTGAGGTTTCTTTCTCCAGCAACCCAGTTGAACTTGGAGCAGGGAGCCTCAGGACAGTTCCAGTAAGCGTGACATTGTCGGAAGACGCTCCGGCCAGAATTCCGATTTCAGTCTCTTTCTCCATGACTTCTCTGGGCAACGAAACAGTTTCGGAGACAGAAGTGGTGGTTTTCGAAGTCAGACAGGACCATAGGTGGGATATCGACCTCATAAACGATGGTTCGCCAATCAATGGTTCGACCTACCTGCTATCCCCCGGGGAGGTCAAAACGATGTCAATAAATGCCACAAATACTGGCAACTTGGTTGATGACCTGTCCCTCTTTGTTGAAACCCATTTGTTGCTCAGAAGTTCGGACTCATCGCAGGGTTGGGAGGCCAACGGAAGTTCTTCCATTGGAGTTGCGGTGAATGAGACCAAGGTGCTGTCAATCTCTGCCACGGTGCCTGACGATTCTTGGAATGGATCCAAAATGAGAATAGACGTTAGCGCTGATGCCAGGAATGAGGTGGTCATGGAATTCCACTTCTTCGTCGAAATCTCCAGAGTACCAGGCTGGGGAATCTCCTCATCTATGTCCGATTTAGAAATTGAAGCCAATGGCTCAGCCGTCGAAATCGAGATAATACAAGAAGGGAACAATCCTAGCACCCCCTTCGTTTCAGCTTATATTTCTGGACAGAACGGATGGGAGATCGATGAGTTACCCGATCTGCCCGAAGTCGAACCTGGATCTTCGACGACTCTGGCATTCAACGTAACCCCCTCCGAAAAGGCTACTCCAAGCAATACAGTTGAATTGCATATCAGAGTCAGGGATGGAGACTCCCTTGGCCTAATGGAGATCACCGTACCTCTGAGGGTTTCACCAGAGTATAACTTCTCGATAGAAACCTCAGGATCGTGGGTCGTTTCACCCCTTGGGGGGCTTCCCAACGCAATGGTCGCGAACACGGGAAATACCCCGACTACAATAGATTTCCAAGTTCTAGACCTACCTCCGAATTGGCAAACTAAGGGTCCAATGAGGATTGTACTGGGAGTTGGGGAGATTAGAGGCGTGCCGATCGAGATCATCCCTGACGAGAATTCAATCGATGACTTGGGAAGTATCAGAATATTGGCCGAGGATTCTATTGGTAACCAGATAGAGTCCTCCATAGAATTGCAGATTTACGAACACTCGTGGGAGAGTTCACCATACCTGTTCGCCTACGAGGGTGATGATGCGCTAATCAGAATCCATGGATCAAGTGAGAATTCGATAGTTATCGATGGATTGACCGGGAATCGCTTGGAGTGGGGCGGAATGGGGTGGCTGATGCAGGCCGAATCATCAGGAAATGGGAGCCTGTCTATTGACGGGGGGACATCATTGGACTACTATCTGACAGTTTCTAAAAACAAGCCAAGAGAAGCAATTTGCTCTTTATCTGGGGGTTTCGAAGAGGTTCGTGCATCGTGCTCTATCTCCAATGGAAGCGCGGTCTTTGAGTACCAAGTTCTGCTAATTGGCGATGACGGAGTCGTTCTGGATTCCAGTTTCGGTAGCCTATCCGAAAACGAAAGCTCCCTATCCATCAACCTCAGTGGTTCTGCATGGGACCCTGAGCCCGGTGAGAGAAGCATCGGTATCCGCCTGCTAGACGGCAAGGGGGCTTTGGTCGCATCTATGGAAAGGACATACGATGTCAGAAGAAGCGACTGGAACATTGGCATAGGAGTCGTGGAATTAGTCGGGGAGGGTTCTGACCAGAAAATCAACATCCCGACAAAGAGACTCAACGAGAACCTCTTGGTGGGTGCCGACTGCAAGATCACAATGAGCAGTGAGGGATACTACTCGGAACATATCGTGGACATGACACAGGCATTCGTGCCGGCTCCTAAATTTGACAGACCGGATGTTGAAGATGGGGAAGAATTGGCGATTACCATAGGTTGCGCATTCCCCTGGGACGCGGATTCAGACCCTAGTGACGATGAGGCGATGCTCGTCCTTAGTGGTAGTTCGGCATTGGGAGACAGGTTCGATGAATTCGGGACTGGTTTGATCGTGGCGATACTTGTTGTTGGAATGTACCTCGGTCTGACCTGGATCGCCAGTAATCGTAGAGAGGGGCAGCGACTTATGGCCCTAGCACAATCAGCAATAGAAGAAAAGATGGCGGAAAACCAGACAAAGGTCCAGAAAAATAGCCCCCAAGACCCGGAAGAAAATGAGCAGATTTTGGAAGAAGAAGTTGAGAATCAGGATGGCGATGAAATAGAGTTTATCCAAAAAGAGAAAGACGAGGATGGCGACGAGTATGACCAGAGGCTCAGAAGGCTTCTTGACAGATAGCCAATATTACAACCCATGGGGAGTTACATTCGTCCTTCTTCGTTCCACACCTTCGACCCGATCAGATTGTCTCCCGACTCCTTGATCGGCCCGATTAACGACTCCATGACAGGGAGTCACGAGGGCCTCTTGGGCCTAGTCGGGAGATACAACGTGCTGCCCGAATTGAAGGAAGGAGAGCCGTCCCCAATCGACAGAGCCACATCGCTATTCATCTCGGTACTGGATTGGCAGGATAGCGGCGATGCTCCGAGAGCCTTAGATGGGGGCCATTCAAGAGAGCGACTAGGCAGATTCCCGAGTAATGACGGAAATGCAATCGAATACCTGATCGAATTCACAATAGAGAGGAAGGGGGAGACTTCCCTCCACGCCCTTCTGGGTAAACTAGGGAGGGGTTTGATAGAGGGAGGGGTCGAAAGATCAGAATTCTGCGCGGGTTCTGGTGGGATGGAGCTACTCGGTTGGCTAGAAGTCTCTGATGTGATAGAGCTGAGGAAGGAGATAGAGCGCGGAGGGTGGTCAGTCAAGTCGGATGAGCCTCTAGACGGAGGGGTTCAAGATGCCTTTAGGCACCTTCTCGTATTCCTGAGGTCGGCGAGCAAAAGAGAACTCGGGATACTGATGAGGAGGCATTCCTAAGCGCGAATTCTAATCTCGCGGAGATCCTGATACAAAGGTAAGGCCTTATCCAAGACCTCCGAAAGATAGGGGCTCAACTCACCCTCCCTTGGAGATGGGGGGGCGAATCCCGAAGAATCCCATACCGAACCATACCAATACTCCGCCCAGACTCCATCGCAATCCCTTGGCCCGGGCTCCCATGACAGCATCTTCTCATCGAAATTGATTCCTACTGAGTCACACAGCCCCCTCAGCATGGCTCTAGGATTCTCCAAAATTTCCTTCGAATCCATAATTGGGGGGTTAAAGCCCGACTTCTCGATCACGTGTTCCACGATTCTGATTTGCTGTGGTAGGCCAGTCGACCTAAGATCAATTGAGTCTGTAATCTTGGACAGAGAAAGCAGTACCTCTCGGGGATCCCTGATTAGGAAACAATTAGTTAGGCCATCAATCCATGAGATGTCAGAATCGTCCATCACATGATGGCACATGTGCTTCTGATACCAGATTGTTTTCCCACCGGGTATCGGACCGATTAGTTGTGAGATTACCTTTTCAAGGTCGGACTCATGTTTCTCCATCACCACTTCTGCCCCGGGGTGTTGGGTCCCAGTAGAAATCAGGAAGTTCGCATATAGTGGCTCATCAGTAACATGGCAATCTAACCTATTGTCGAAGGAGTACATCATCGCCGTGGAGATGTTCCGTGGACCGGACCACATTGCTATTTTTACCTCATCAGACAAGACACTAGCCCCTAACAAGTTCCTGGTAGAGATTCTGGAGATTTTCGCAAATTGGCCCTCTTTTTCCACCTCCAACTGAGTTCCCATCGAATGAAACAACAGGAGTTAGGCCTGCAAAGGTCCCAGTTACGAAAGCCTCTTCGGCTGAATTCACATCTTCGAATGTGAAGTTCCTCTCTGAGAATGGGATTCCATTACTCTCGCATAACTCCAGCACCTTGCCCCTAGTGATCCCCTCTAGGCAATACTCTCCGGAAGATGTCCAGACCTCGCCGTCATTCACCATGAAGAAGTGTGTAGAGTTGCATGTAGATACGAAACCATTGGGATCCATCATAAGGCCCTCTTCCCCCCCTTTCTCAGCCGCCTCGATGCAAGCTGCAATGCAGTTGTGCTTTGAGAGGCTATTTATCCTTGGATTCTGAATCTCGGGCCCGCTCCTTCTTACGTCCACCGACACTAGTTTGATTCCTTCAACTGCCCTCCTTGGGTTTGCTTTCTTGTATTCTGGAATTATGACAATGGTCGGAGGGGATGAGATTACCCAAGGCGCTTGGTACGGAGTTGGCTTCAGACCCCTGGAAATTATGAGCCGCAGATGGACCTGATCATGCATCTGGTTAGCAGATATCACCCGATCGATTTCCCCCATTATCTGATTCCTTGACTTTCCAGGGTCAAGGGAAATCTCTGATGCACCCTGAAAGAGCCTATCCATGTGATCATCAATGAAGACTAGTTTACCCTCGTGGAGTCTGAATGACTCCCAGACCCCATCTCCAAGGAGGAAACCGGCATCAAAGACTGAAACCATAGCTTCGCTACGAGGGAATAGTTTTCCATTAACGGATATTAGAACCGTCTCGTTTCTGGGATCATCTTCGTACTCATGGGTACCCATCAGAGTGCCTCTCCAGTAAGACGCTGGAACATACTTGCGTATAGTTCAGCCGTACTTTCAATTATGGAGTCTGGGAGTGCGGGAATTGGAGGTTCCTCGGTGTTTGACTGCCGGGCTTCGTAAAGTGAAGCGTGATGCCCAGTTTCGATGTAGTGCTTCCTGACAGCTTCCTTCGATAGTTGGACGATCTCGCCATCCTCGTATGCCTCTGCGTCCCACCATCGATCCTCATCCAAAGTCCCGAAGGAGTCGATTAGGATTGGCTCCCTCCCAGGTCCCAATGCAAATTCCTTCTTCCCATCGACGTGGATTAGGCCCCTCTTCGAGGTCTCTCGTTCAATTACTGAGTCGACATCAAGGACTATCTCTAGAATGGCATCCAATTCCCCAGGATCTAGATTGGAGATCTCCAATGCCTCCCCCCTCTCGAGATTTCGATCGAACTTTTCGAATTTTGTGGATACCTCCAGGAATGGTTCTGGAAGCCTGGCGCCCTCTTGGAGTGTCACTCCCTGGTCAAATCCAAAATCCTCTGGTTTTACCTCCCCCCTCTGGTATCTCCTCCAAGCGGTTCCCGCCAAGTAGTGCCTGCATATCACCTCCAAGGGGACGAAGAAGTTCTCAGCATCCTTGGGAATGGCTCCGGGTTCCCTGATTACTTCAAAACGACGTGCTAGGACTCTATCGGGAGCATTCATCTCGATAACGTGAGTCTTGCATATTCCTTCTTCCTCCACCAAATCGAACCAATGGCAAGAAGCCCTGTTTAGTGACTCCCCCTTCCGAGGTATTAGGCTCGGGATGACCTGATCGAAGACTGAAATCTGGTCGGTGTATCTGAATTCAATGACATCCGGATCATCCGTACTCCATACCTGCTTCACCTTTCCACTGTACAACAATTCTCCCATAGCCAGTATCGGAGAGAGTGCCTCCATCAATATTGCCCAATGGGTTCCAGAGATTGAATCCAGGATAATAGACGTCTAGACTAAATCCTCAAGGCTTAACGAGCGTAGGGGAGTCATGGCATCGCAATCTTCCACCCATCCCGTTCTGAGAGGGTCGAGGCGTGCCGATTTGATTGTCGCATTCGCCATTATCGCCCTATTTTTCTCGGCAGGGGGGTCATCGGCCCAGGAAGTCAGGAGCGGATGGGAAGCAGTCGAAAGCGGGACAGAAGAGAATCTGAACACAGCAGAGGCACTAGATGGGGAGATGTGGGCATTCGGATCTGAAGGAGTCATGATTAGAAGCATTGATGAAGGAAAAACTTGGTCTGAATCGGGCATTTCGATTAATCAAGACCTAACTTCCTCTGATGTGAGTTTCGGAGCAATAGCAGTAGCAGGAAACGGGGGGACTGTGTTGTTGATGAATGAAGGACAATGGTTTGATGTAAGCCATCCAGAAATCAATAGCGATATCAAAGATATTGCACTTACTGGAAACAATAGTTTTGTTGTAATTTCAGAAAGTTCGATTATGACTTGCATAGTTTCTGAAGGGGGAGATGGCAATTGGGACAATGTTGATTCCGATGGTTTAGGAGGGGGCTTGCATAGTGTTTCTTTCCTGGATTCAGAAAATGGACTAATTTCCGGCGAAAATGGAACCATTCTTGCTTCTTCTGACGGCGGTAGGACTTGGGATTACAGAGATGCACCCAGCGAGGTATCGTCTTCGACAATTGTAGACATTGAGTACTACAGTACAATCAGAGCATACGCAATCACCGATGAGGGTCATATTCTGAAGTCATCCAGGGAGGGGAATGTGCCAGTAGGTTTTGTATGGAGCGTAGTAGAAATCGAAAGGGAGTACCCCCCGGGAGGGGGGAGTGATTTCGAAACAGGGGGTTTTACCCTTGACTTCGATGTCTCCGGAATAGAGGTTCTAGGGCAATTCAAGATCATGTTTTCAGGCTCGAACGGTTATCTTTCAATTAGCTTCGATGGGGGCAACATAGTCTCCCAGCAGATGATTCCAGTTTCTAATGATACTGTGTTCAACAGTTTTGCAATGCAAGACGGTTTCAGAGGAGTTGTCGTAGGTGATGGGGGAGTCATACTCAGGACCGAGGACGCTGGATCAGAGGAGTTCGTCGGTTTCGAAGTGATTGACTTCAACGACTTCGGACAATTCGTGGATTATTCGAAGGAGCGCCTAATGGACGGACTAGTCGCCACTGCCAAGATTGTCGTCTTCGGCATTCTAATGGGTTTCTCGCTTGGAATTATTCTCTCGATGCTTAAGACATCGCCAACCACTCTGAAGAATGTGGCACAGACCAATCGATTCCAGATTCTGGTTATGTTAGTTGTGACTCCAATTTGGGCACTGATGCAGATTCCTATCTCGACGATTAAGGCGAGTGGTTTGGCCAGGAGATGGGAATTCGAAAATCCCATGAGTCGAATAATGGGTCACTGCAAAGAGAGATCCCTGCAAATAGCTGCTACAGAGCCGCTTAACGTCATCGCCATTCGTGTAGTGGGTCTGGTCTTACTTGCTTTCGGATTGCATCGTATTTTCCAAAATTTGGACGACATAAGTGCTCTAAATCTGGATGGCTGGGAGCATATCTACTCGCCGATAGGAGCCCCTAGTGCGATGTTCTGGATCCTATTTGGTATCGGAATCGCAGTTCTCGGGTCTATCTTCTTATCCTGCAATGGTGACTTCTCGATAAGGGAGTGGAAGTTGGGCGGGACCAGCATTTCTCTGAACCCATGGGGAATCAGGCCACTGAACACAATCGCTACTGTTTATACCGACATTTTCAGGAACACGCCACTTCTTGTCCAATTCATGTTCATTCACTTTGGATTCGAACTTGGGAGGAGATTGCAAGACCCCGGGCTGATGCTTTTCGACTTCGATTATCTAGTCGGAAACTCGAACTTCATAACTGATATTTTCGTTGTTTACGAGACCAATCCGGAGTCTCTAGCATATGGCAGGCCTGTTGGTGGAATCCTAGAGGACAGAGCATACATTAGTGCGATATTTGCACTTGGATTGAACTCAGGTGCCTACCAATGCGAGACAATCAGAGGGGCGATAGCAGCGATACCATCAGGCCAGATGGAAGCAGGAAGAAGCATTGGCTTGAACTACATGCAATCGATGAGGCTGGTAGTAATGCCACAGGCAGTCAGGATTTGCATCCCACCCTTGGGCAATGAGATGGTCAACTTAGTCCTGAACTCTTCCTTGGCAATGATAATCGGTTATGCGGAGATTACCAGGCAGGGCAAGTTGATCGTTGCGACCACATTCCAGGTTTTCTGGACTTGGGGCATGGTT
>CEUA01463361.1_pt1 | contig 11216 bp, 13 predicted proteins | sample 361541 | NCBI WGS metagenome assembly CEUA01 (sample SAMEA2623079, study PRJEB7988) | marine metagenome | isolation source: saline water (ENVO:00002010), including
GCAATGCCCCTTACTTGTTGGTACACATAAATCCAACCTCCCACACCTCCATCTAGGGGGTTTTTTTTTGTCTTGACACCGCATAAATACTGGTGTATACTATGTTCATTGAACAATCTATCAATCCAAAAATCTAAATGTCATTTGCAGATCTAAAGAAACAATCACGACTCGGCAGTCTCACGTCCAAACTGACGACTGAGATAGAAAAGATGTCTAAAGGCACTAAAGTTGGTGCTGATGAGCGTGTATGGAAACCAGAAGTAGACAAAGCAGGTAACGGTTATGCTGTTATCAGATTTCTACCCGCACCAGAAGGTGAGGAACTCCCATGGGCGAAGTTATATTCTCATGCCTTTCAGGGACCTGGTGGATGGTATATTGAGAATAGTTTGACAACACTGGGAGGAAAAGACCCAGTATCAGAGTACAATAGAGTACTTTGGAATAGTGGTGGTGATGGTTCACCTGAACGGGCACAAGCACGTAATCAGAAACGTAAGTTAACTTACGTTGCCAACATCTATGTTGTTAAGGATCCAGCAAACCCACACAATGAAGGTGGAGTATTCCTCTTCAAGTTTGGTAAGAAGATCTTTGATAAGATAACTGCTTCTATGCAACCAGAGTATGAAGATGAGACAGCGATTGATCCATTCGATTTCTGGGCAGGTGCTAACTTCAAGATGAAGATTAAAAACGTTGCAGGGTATCGTAACTACGATTCCTCAGAGTTCGGTTCAGTTGAACCATTACTTGAAGATGATGCAGCACTAGAAGGACTATGGAAGAAACAGTATTCTCTGGAAGAGTTCACTAAACCTACAGAGTTTAAGTCATACGAAGATCTAGAGAAGCGTATGCACAGTGTTCTCAATCCAACCACAAAGACTCCTAGACTAGACCCAGAGGTCGTTGAGGAAGAAGCACCTGTGTTCAAGAAAGAACCAGCAGCAGTAACATCACAACCATCGACTGCTAACGATGGACAAGTTGATGCTGACGATGAGGCACTAAAATACTTCCAACGTTTAGCGGAGGAATAGTATGGCAGGTTCAGACCTACTTGCAGCAACAAGTCTTGATTTAAATCAGGCTTGGAATATGTCTTGGGGTGAAGGCATCCAATTTATATTGGTACTTGCCTTTTTATATTGGTTAAAGAAGAGAATAGATCTTCACTTTGCTAGGAAAACATCTAAGATTGTATACAGGGTCAAAGTTGTAGAAGATTCACACATCAGTGTCGATCATGCTAACATAGATCATGCACACATCGATGACATCGGTGAGATACATGGTGATGTTACTACACATCCAAAACCTTTTTAACAGAGGCAATTTCAACTTTTAAATGCCATAATTCGGGAAAAAAATCTCCGCAATTTTTTGGTCAAATACCTTTTTGGAACTATCTTGGGGATAATATCCTTAAGTTAGTTCCTTTTTTATGTCTAGAATTAATGAATTGGGAAGAATTGGTATATGTCATAATTTGCTTCATATCTTCAATTACAGTTTCTAACCAACTTGGTCGTAATACCCATATATTCCTTTTTTCTTCATTTTTCCTAATTTCCCATTCAAACCAAGTTACAGAATTTAGTAAATTACTGCCTGTAACGGTTTTATTCGTTCCTTGATCTAAAAACTCAAAACTGAAGTTTTCGTCAACTATATTTCCTTTACTCATTACCATATTTCCGCTAGTATCACTTATTTTCTTAGTTTCGTAATGATGGACAGATCTTAGTTGATCGTCACTATACTTATTGAGCAAATAGTTGTTTAACTCAGTTTGACCAATAGGCCACTCTTCACGTACATTTAGTACATTATTGGATATTAGTATAATCCAGTCTAACCCAGAGTCACCATAAAGACGTTCTGCAACCTGATCTGGTCTAGTATCACCAATTACCGTAAATTTATCAAAAGAGGTGACATTTTGGAATAAGTCATCTCTTATTTTTGCACGTTTAAATAAGTTCTTAGATAATGTATAATCTAAGCTTGAATTGTGCTTATTATACGTTGGTAACTGTATATTTGGGAATAAGTCGAAATAAGCCATTAGAATCCTACATCATCGGTTTGTTCTTGGAAAGCATTTGCACCATTAGGAACTTGAAGGTCTCTTAGATCTGCAAAACTTGACTTCCATACACCATCCTCATAATGATCTTGGAATATAGGTGTCAACTCAGTAAAATCGCAACTCATGTTACTTCTTACTGGCATAGCACCTGCATTTTTATCACTGTATGACATCCATGTGTTTTCAGGACTATAGTTTATTGCACATTTAGTCATAGCACATATCTTTATCATACCAACACCACCTATTCTGTCATTACCACTTCTAAAACGTATTCTGAATACGTCTGGAGTATCTATGAATAGTCTATTTCCACTATTTCTTGATGGAGACATACATTTCTTCAAGAACTTTTGAATCTTTCGTACTTCAGATGCTTCATTTGGATCATTTGGTGCAAATAAGAAGTTAAATGAGAAATTCCTTAACTTAGGACCATTGAATAGTAGTTCTAAATTAGGGTTTATTGCCTTACCAGTAGCACGTGTGATCATTTGTCCTGGATCTACATTTATACCAATACTACCTAGTGCAAATTGTGCTCCAAATGCACTTGCAAGCGTTTTGAAGTCTTCATTACTTCCTTGCCCATTCGTTAAACCAGATACTATATCTTTAGTACCAGTTGCTGAAGCACCAAGAAGAGCAAATGGATCTGCACCCTTTTGCCTAATTGTGTTTGTTGCACCTAAGAAAGCAGCAGTAGTAAATGCATTAGCACTTTCATCACCCCACGAAATGCCGTTAGACATTTGTAATTCATTAGGTATTGGTAATTTAACTAAACCATGGTATTTTTGTATATTACTATTTCTAGGTAAACCTTTAGTTGCACTTTTAATAAAACTTTCTGCTCCCTTTTTTCCATCTGGTTCTTTAAGGGTTGCCATCTCATCCCAGTTACCTTTAAAGATAGGAGCCAATTGCTCTTGAGGTGCTCTATACTTAAATGCTTCTATTATTATATGATCTTGTACATTTTTCTCGCTTTTATAAGCATTTAATGGATAACTTAATACAGCTGCATTTTCAATAGATGGTACTTTTTTTACTTCACCCAAAGTAGTTTCTGTTTCTACATTAAGGTCTGTTTCAAAATTAGAATTAACGTTAACTGTTTTTGTTAGATCTAATCCTTCAGTTACAAGACTCTTTGCTGCTTCATTTTCTAGTACGGCTACGTTAGCCCACAATTCTCCATTACCTGATAAATCGGCTGCTTTTCCAACTTCAGTTATCCAAGGATCTCCAGCCTGATTTACTCCTAATTTATGTACTGCTAGATTTTTAGCAAATTGTAATTTTGTAGATTCATGATTTTTTACCAGTCCTTCTATTGTAGGTCCTACGGGTTGCCAAGACAAACCACTTCTTTTTTTAACTGAGACTATATTGAGGAAATTTTGACTATTTGGATTGGTATTGTATATTACTTGATACTTAGTTCCTTCTAAATCTACTTCAAATCTTTCTGAAGATCCAGCAGTAGGGAATGAAAATTTAATTTTTTTATTACTCATTTCCACATACTCCTATTTGACACAGGAACTTCCGTTCCACGAAAAGTTCTTACGAAATCTTCTGTTGGTAGAGCAATTGCTAGTTCCCATTCTTCCATTGGAATATCCAAAAATGGTGATTCTACTTCTGATTTCAAGTATTTATGGAACCCACTGCTACCAAACATAAATCTATCCCATTCAGGATCGGCACTTTCCCTTAATCCATCTATTGTTTCTAATATATCCTTTCTTGCATTCATTGGATAATAATGTAAATTGCATCCATAAAAGAATCCACCAGCATCTATAGCAACGTATAAACAAGGTGTTTTGTCATATACTATCTTATCTGCAAGTTTTGCCTTATACCTAAACATGACAAGATGTCCTATTTCAGGTGATGTAACAAGTTTTGAGTTTGGTAGGTTGCTAGTTAATTCCAAGTTCTTTTTCGGTTAGTACTTTAAAATCCCATCTTCTATCTTTACAGTATTCTGTTGCTGCTTCCCACTTTGCCTGATTTTTGGCATATTCATATACTTCTGCAACATACTTTTTAGTTCTTCTTTTTTGTTGTTTTGGTGGATTTACTTGTTTTAGTGGTTTGATCTCAATTATACTTTCTAAGGTTTTACCATTATTGTCAATGTATTTAATATAGAAGTCTGGATAGTATCTGTGGTATTTTTCATCTATTGGTGATTTGTAACGTATTACATGTTCTTCAGATGCCCACTTTATTATATTCTTATTAGTATCGCAATATTTCATAAATTTTAGTTCCCACAGAGACCTAAAAACTATGTTTGTTGGGTCACCCTTGTATTTTCTAGGTTTAGTTGGTCTAAACTTCCCACTATAAGCCATACATAGTATATAATGTTAGTCTTATTTAGACCAGATGGCTGGGAAGGAACTATTTGCTGGAGAAAGATTTAGAATACCTACTAATCAACTTTGGACAGTAGGTACTGAGTCTGGTGTAGTACCAGCATTTAATAATGTATATGATGTGTGGATAGATTTTAATAGTGCATTTAATAATAATGACAATGATAACTCTTTAGCAGAGTTTATCAATACGTATGCTATGAATAGTAGTAATTTGACAAAGAATCCTGGTGATTATTTGGCATTATTTTGCTCTGAAGCAGTATTACCATCAACTAATATAGAAGTCAGTTCAGTTAGGGGTCTTAGACAGGGAATAGCACAGGGATATGCATCATATAGAACATTTCCTGATGTGACATTGACATTCTATTCTCAAAGGGATTACTTCACTAATGATGTTTTTAATGCATGGACTGAATATATTTCTCCAACACATACTCATGGTAACAGCAAATTTGGTGAAAGCACTAAGGAAAGAATGGATGATACTTTTGCATATAGGAGGATGAAATATCCCAACACATATAAGTGTAATATGAAGATAACAGCATTTACAAGGGATGTTGTGAGTAAGTGGGATAGATTATATAAGAATGGTTATGTAGAAGTCCCAAATAGTATTCAATATAATTTAATGAATGCATTTCCAGTTAGTGTTGTTGCTTCACCACTAGCATATGGGGATGCTGAGTTGCTTAAAACATCTGTTACCTTTAACTATGAGACATATTATACAGATAGAACGGGAGTTTTATATCGTAGTGGTGAGACACCAAATAGAACTGGTGACGTAACTATGAAACTTCTACATGAAACTACACAGGTTGTTGAATCTGATGAGAATGTAATTAGGTCAGTAGAGAAGGTTACTGAAAAACAAAAACAAATAAAAATAACTGAGCAACAACAAGCAACACTTGATGCAATGGTAGGTGATCCAAGAGCAAATGGACTTAGACAGGCATTAGGATTAGCATTAGTGGAAGAGAACTAAATAAAGCTACTGTAATGAATTGTTATGCCTTTACCCAAGGTTGTTACACCAACCTATGAACTGAAGTTACTATCTACAGGCAAGACATGTAAGTATCGACCATTCCTTGTTAAGGAAGAAAAGGTACTATTACTTGCCCTTGAGGATGGTGACTCAAAAACTATATCTACTGCCATTAATAAGGTTCTTAAGAACTGCATAATGACACGTGGTGTTAGAATCGAAAATCTACCCAGTTTCGATATTGAATACTTATTTCTGAATATACGTGGAAAGTCTGTTGGTGAAACAGTAGAACTAAACGTAGTATGTGAGGATGATGGTAAGACTCAAGTTCCACTAACAGTTGATGTTGGTGACATTAAATTGGTTGTACCAGATGAACATAATGAAGACGTTGATTTGGGTAGTGGGTTACATATTAAGTTGAAGTATCCTTCAATGCAAGAGTTCCTTAATACGAACTTTAATGTAACTGAGAACAAAGGTGACACTATTGATACTGCCTTTAAGTCAGTAGCAAAGTGTATAGACACAATTTATAATGATGAGGAAGCATGGTCTTCCACAGACTACTCTGAAAGGGAACTTGTAGATTTCATTGAACAACTTGACTCTAGCCAGTTTGCTAAAGTTGAGAACTTCTTTGCAACAATGCCTAAGTTGCAGTACAAGACCACTGTTGTTAATCCTAATACAAAGGCTGAGAATGAGATAGTAATTGAGGGCTTGTCATCTTTTTTCGCATAATGCTATATCATAGCAGTGTGGATTCTTTTTATGAAATTAATTTTGCGTTAATGCATTATCATAAGTGGAGTCTATCTGAAATTGAGAATATGATACCTTTTGAAAGAGACATTTACATGAAATATCTAATGAATGCTCTGGAGAAAGAAAAACTAGAAGCACAGCAAGCAGCTAATGCCTAGAAGAAAAAAGTATACTGGTGATGTATTGCCTAAGTCTCGGATGTTTCCGATGGCTGAACCTGAACGTCAAAATACTGCCACTGAACCTTTGGTTAGAAGGTTAGACGTTGCTGGTGCAAAGTTGGAGAAGATGCAGCAACAGATAGAAGATAATAAAGGATTGACACCGAAGATATTGAGGAATTTGGGTAAGGTAACATTAGAATTTGAACAGGTTAATAATAATCTTGACAGTTTAAGAGGTACTATATTAAGAGACATGTCTGCTAAACGTAGGTTTATGCAACAGGAACGTAAACTTATAAAGGAAGAAAAGAAGGTTATAGAAGAAACAGGTCAGAGTATAAGTCTTTCTAGGCTTGCATTTGGTGCTGTAGCAGGTTTTGCAGCATTTGATAATCTTTTTAAAGGTGATATTGGTGGATTTTTAGGTAATAGTTTACTTGCTGGAGCAGCAAATGCTGATATAGTAAGTAGTATTGTAGGTGGTCTTGGTTTAGGTGCTTTATTACGTGGTCGTGGAGCTCAAACAGCAACAAAGGTTAGTCAGGGTGCTGGTATGAGTAAGGGTATGGGATTGATGAAACATCTGAAGAATCCTAGGATAGGAATACCATTAGCACTTTTAAGTTTGCTAGGACTATCTCAGATGGGTAAAGCAAATGCATCAGAACCAATAACTTCTACTGGTAATGCCATTGATAAAAAAGATCTTAGTAGATTTGATACATTAAATCAACAGTTTCAAGCTGCTTTAGTACCTTTAATAAAACTGACCAACAAAGGTAATATATTAGCTGGTGCGATGACAGACGCACAAGAATTGAACTTAAGTGACGAAGATTATAAGTGGTTAGCATTTGGAGTATCAGCAGAAGCTGCTAGGGGTACTGATGATGAGCATGCTGTAGCAGCATCTATCTTGAATAGGGTATCATCAAAACATTTCCCTAATAGTATAAAGGAGGTTGTGTTACAAGAGAATCAATATGAGGCAGTTACTAAAGAACGTGCATTCCATGATAAGAAATTACAAAAGCAATTATCATCTATTGAAGGACAGGATAAAATTGCAAGTGCATTAGCACTACTAGAAGGTAGAACAGATTTTAAAGGTCAAAGTCAATTACATAATAGAGTTGAGAAAGAAGACCCTATGTTTGATGATAAGGGTAACTTCTATCATTATTGGTGGCAACAACCTGGTGCAGTAAAACCTGAAGGATGGAAGCAACCTAACTTTCAACAGTTTATGTCAATAAATCAGGATCCTGATGAGACATCAAAGATCCAGACAAATAATACGGTACTTCCTATGTTGTCACAGAACAATAATACTGCAACAAATGCAGTACCACCTACTTCACCTGGCACTGGAAGTTTACAATGCTTCCCTGATTTCAAATCAGTAGATGAGTTTGCTTGTAATCTACTATTAGGTGCTGGCACATGACAATAGATAGTAGTAAGTTAATACCAAAAACAGAAGCAATAAAGTTTAAGACTGCAAAGTTAGTCAATGTTTATAGTAGATCTAACTTTCTTGATAATAGATATTTGAAACAGAATATAGTATTAAAAGAGAATTTATTTAAGGAGAAAAAGGAACTATATGAGACTCTTGGTAAGAGTCAAAGTAAACTTGGTAAGGATATAAAAAGGGGATCTACTCAGCTAGGTATATTAGGTGGTGGTGCTGGTGCAGGTTTGTTTAGTAGATTATTTAAAAAAGGAAAAGCACCTAAAGTAAAGGTTACAGGTGATGTTCTTAAAAATACTAAACTTCCAAAGGGAAAGGGAGTTGGTTTAGGTGGTGGAATATTGAATTTTGGTCTTGATGTAGCATCAGGAACACCAGTAGATGAAGCAGCTGTGGGTAGTGGTGGATTCTGGGCTGGTGCAAAGATAGGTGCTGGATTGGGATTCTTTATACCAGATGGACCTTTGATGGTTGCTGGTGAACTTGTTGGTGGTCTTGTTGGTGGACTTATAGGTGAGGCAGCAGTTAAAAAGTTATATCGTAAGATGATGGGTAGGGAGGAAAATTCACAAGATGTAGTTGATAAGATTGAACCAGAACCTGTAGTAAATCATTTTGACAACTCCCTTACTCTTTACAGTAAATCTGTAGAGATGATGGGATTAGTCAATTGGGAGAATCTTATTGCCAAGGAGGAGAAAACGGAAGACCAGCAGGACAAAAAGAAAGTTGATCCACAGACTCCTATAGTAGAAAAAGGTAAAGATACTATAACTGAGAACAATATAACAGAAAAAGAATTCCACACAACTGAGATAACCAAGATTATTGAGAAGGTCAATACTAATAAAGAACTTACAGTACGTGAGAGAACACTACTTGTAGATAATGGTATAGATGATTTTGCTGTTGGTGGTAAGACTCAATCTATTGTAGGTGATCTTGTAACTTTAGGTGCTAGTGCTGCTGTAGCAGTTAAAGCACCAGTTATAGCATCTAAAACTATGTCTGGTGTCAATCTATGGAATAGTGTTAAGAATACTATTACTAGAAAGAAGAAGTTAGATAGTGTCGTCAATAATAATGTTACACCAGTTAATGTGCCTGATGGTAATAGTAATGCTGTTGTAGTTAACAATGTTAATAATTCAACTGGATATTATGGTGGTGGAACTACTAATACTATAAGTTGGACTGAGATAATACGTCAAGCGAGGACAGCATGAAGCCTTTACTTGTTGTATGTCCAGGATATCCTAAATCTGGGACAACTTCATTATTTGCATCCTTAATCACAGAAAGATATGTTTATGGTGCTATATTTAAGGAAGGTCAATATTGGAGAAGAACTTTACGACCTGAAGAAAAAAATGGTAGATGGGATCATTATACTATGGGATTTGATACTGTTGAAGCATATACTGCTCATATTTTAAGTCGAGTTAGAAACTATAGTAAGAATCCTAGACCATGGTTGAGTGTTGGTGATTACGCTGATCTAATTGATAGAATGACAAATCGTATTCCAGTATGGAAAGATTATATTAGTTTATATAAAAGTGTAAATCATTTTCCAGCAGTTGATTTTTCTTTAATGAATGGTATTCTAAACAGTAAAGAGTTGGATATAGTAAAGAGTGAATTAGATGATCATTTTGATCTTAAAATTCTTATATGTTTACGTGACTATGATTCATGGTTAACATCATGTAAGACGAATCGTATAGGTACACCTAATGCTGAACCGTGTAAGAGTTATAGATCATTAGTAAAGTTATGGTCATCAAAGTGGCCGACTATGGTTGCTAGACTGGATGATTTTGATAATAAAGATGGTGTATTGTCTTCTGCATTAAATGAGTTTATGGGTATAAATATTCCTAAATCTTGGAAAGTGGGTAAATTTAACATAACACCTTCAACAATTACAAAGAAAAAAGGATATGGAGATGACTGGAGTATTCATCTTGATCTTCAGAAAGATAATAAACATTACTATGAAACTGTAAAAACTGGTATAGTATAATGGCTGATTGGTTACAGAACGCTAGTTTAAAGAATCTTACCTATACTGGTGATGGTGTACAGCCAACTGACATCAGGATGCAACATAATACCATAGAGTATCATGAAAGTATATTTGATCCGAGTATTCATATGGAGATTGGTATACAGGATACTATTGGATTCATGGATTTAGTGCCTATAAGATCAGGTGGTAGACTTAATATTAAAATAGAACATGAAACAGGTGAGATAACATATGGAGACACAAACCCATTAATACTATCTAACATTGTTAATAATCTTAGAGAAGGTAAACGTGAGTTTTATACCTTACAAGGTGAGACTAAAGGAACCTATGATAATCAGATGACTAGGGTTAGTGGTAAGTATAAGGGTAACATAGGTGATTCTGTTGAGAAGATATTGAAGGAGGTGATGCAGGTTCCTGAAGATAAGATTGATGTAGAGCAGACATTGAATGGTTATCATTTCATGGGTAACATGAAGAAACCTTTATACTGTATTGCATGGTTACGTAATAGATCTATACCACACACGGCAGAGAATTCCACAACCAAGGGACATGCAGGGTACATGTTTTGGGAAGATATGGATGGATACCACTATAAGAGTATTGAAAGTATATTAAAGGAAGAACCTGAGTTTGAGTATGAGTATAGGGAGGATGGTGAAAGTATCCATACAGATACTAACTTTAAACTTATAGCACCACCTATATTCAGTACTAACCATGATGTACTCAAGAAGTTACGAGATGGTGCATATAAGAGTACTAATATATTCTTTGACTTATTAACAAGACTACCTGCATTACATGAATACTCATGGGATGATGGTGAGCATACTACTATGGGTGCTGATGAACCAATACCAGAGATAGCAGCATCACCTAGTAGAAGAATGTTAGGTCTTGTTGACATAGGTGCTATGGCATTCGAGGAACCTCCCGAAGGTGAGACAGCATCTATGAATATGACTAAGTACCAAGCACAGACTGTCTCTAGGTTATCGAACTTATTTTCGCAAACCCTGAATATTACGGTTCCACTTAACCTAAAATTAAGAGTAGGTGCTATGATAACGTGTAAACTACCTAAGCTAAATACAGCTGCTACGGATTTTCGTAGTAGCCCTGCCAAGGGATCTTATATGATAACTAGGTTATCCCATAAATTCCTATCAAAAGGTGCAGTGACCGCTTTGGAGCTTGTACGAGACTCTTACGAAGAACTTAAATGACAACTGAAATCCCTAAACATGACCTCGAACATGAGGTTTATATTGATCC
>CEUA01052545.1_pt1 | contig 11212 bp, 10 predicted proteins | sample 361541 | NCBI WGS metagenome assembly CEUA01 (sample SAMEA2623079, study PRJEB7988) | marine metagenome | isolation source: saline water (ENVO:00002010), including
CAAAAAAGCTACAAGGATGGATGTTAAGTGGTAAGAAAAGATTAGTTTTCATTGTTGGTGGTTCTTATGGTTTTTCTTATGATTTATATCAAAGAGCAAATGAAAAGTTATCTTTATCAAGAATGACTTTCTCACATCAGATGGTTCGTCTATTCTTTGTAGAACAACTTTATAGAGGATATACCATACTTAATAATGAGCCTTATCATAATCAATAAATGAAACTAGTATTTGCAACTAATAACTCTAATAAGTTATCTGAGATTCAATCTTTATTGCCGGATGGTATTGATATTCTAAGTTTAAAGGATATTAATTGTAATGAAGAATTACCTGAAACAAACCCCACTTTACAGCAAAATGCTTTGCAAAAAGCAAAATATGTATTTGAAAATTATGGATTTAATTGTTTTGCTGATGATACAGGTTTAGAAATTGATGCTTTAGGCGGTGATCCAGGTGTGTATTCTGCAAGATATGCAGGGAACCATTGTGACGCAGAAGACAATATGAAAAAAGTGCTTTATAATATGCAAGGGGTAGAGAAGAGAGGGGCAAAATTTAGAACTGTAGTTGCACTGATTATTGATGGAGAAGAAAATCTATTCGAAGGGGAGTGTATTGGAAACATAACCAAAGTAAAGAGTGGGCAAGAGGGTTTTGGTTATGATCCAATTTTTATGCCTAATAGTTCTGGCAAAACATTTGCTGAAATGAGGAAAGATGAAAAAGGTGTTATTAGTCACAGAGGAAAAGCAATAAAGAAGTTAGTCAGATTTCTCTCTACAAATTAGCATCTAATAGTCCTCTAATATCATCAGAAGAAGGTCTTGGGGCATCAGTTGAAATGATATTTCCTTCAGCATCAAATAGCATAAATCTTGGAATGCTAAATATGACATAGTTTTTGGTAATTTCACTCCATCCATCAGCCCATAATTGTACTCCACCTAATTCTTCTTCTTCTACCATTTTTTCCCAAGCCTCTTTGTCAGTATCTACCGAAACACTCATAAAAATAATATCTTTCCCATGATAATCTGATTCTAATTTTTGTAAAGATGGTATTTCTGCTCTACATGGTCCGCACCAAGTAGCCCATACATCAACATATACTAGATTCCCTTTAAAACTAGTAAGTGAAAGTTCGTTTCCATCTTTATTAGGGTAAGTGAAATCAATGGCTAGTTCACCTACCTTTGGCATCTTATCAATTGCTGTCTTTTTTTCTGTCCAGTCTTTAGCCATATATGTAATGCGTGATTTTTCCATTTTTAAGAATGCTGTATCGGTTAATTTCTTTAAAAATGGTTCGTGGGCTGCGGTATATTTTTCTATCATGGCATCAAAGTCTTTGCTATTTAGTGAGTCAAGAGCAGCATAGAATTTGTTTCCCAAATTCTGTACTTCCTTTATTTCCCACATGTAATTCCTTACCTCCTCTGAATACTCGTTTAACTTTTCTTTTTTTGCACTATAATAGTGAATATTATCATGAATACTAGTCATTACACTATTTATAAATACACTGTCAGTGACACCTTCCAATTCATCAATAACAGAGATTTCATAGTTTTCTAGATAATCTTTATACTCTTCAGTACTACTTGTATAATAGATTTTTCCAAAGAAATCGTTCCCTTCTTTTAAAAGGTATTTCTTAGCTAAAAAAGAAGATGATAGACTTCCTTGATACTTAATAGTCTCATCAAATAGCTCAGCATCAATTGTAAGTTTTATCTTATCACCTGGGTATATATACATGGTAGTTATTTCAGTGCCATGTCCAAAGTTTACATAAGTAGCTGATTCTAAATTAAAAGAGATAGTAAAGTTTCCGTTTGCACTTGCAGTTGTAGAGTACGAGGTATCCGGAGATTGAGTGTAAAAAGTTACTAATTCTCCTTTTGGATTAGTAATCTTACCTGTGATTGTCACTAACTTTGGTTCTATTTCTGTTTGTTTATTGAGTGCGAAATAAATCCCTGATAGGATTATTAATATAATAGTTAGTATCTCCTTTTTACTTAGATTCTTCATTTTGGTTATATATTAATTTGTTTTGGAATAAATTTACTTACATCGCCACCATTTTTTATAATGTCACGTATAATACTTGAGGATATGTGCGATATTTCTGGAGGAGTAATTAGAAATATAGTTTGTATATTATGATTTAGGTTATGATTCATTTGTGCAATATTCTTTTCATATTTAAAATCATGGGAGTCTCTCAATCCTCTAAGTATAAAATTTGCATTTTCCTTTTTGCATAGATCTACTGTTAGTCCCTCATAAAATTTCACTGTGATTTTAGGATCCTTAGTATAAACATCTTTTATCCACTGTATTCTCTCTTCAATAGAAAAGTATTGATTCTTCTCTGAGTTGATGCCAATTGCAATGATGATTTTATCAAAAAGAGGTAAAGCTCTATCAATTACGGATTGGTGTCCAATTGTAAAAGGGGAGAAGGATCCAGGAAAAACAGCAATTTTAGACATGTATCAAAGGTAATAATTTAAAATGAAAAAATACTGAAATGAACTGTTCCGTATTTTCTGACTTCAACATTAACGTCATCAAATACAGTTTCTTTATCGTGTTCTATAATCAATAGTCCATCTTTTTTTACTAGATTATTTTTAATAATTAAATCTTTTAGTTCTTGGTATTTTTGATAATTATATGGAGGGTCTGCAAAAATAAAATTAAAACTTCCTTTGCAATTCTGAACATACTTTAGCGCATCAGATTGTACTATGGAAATATCAATATCGAAACTTTTTGAAGTGCTAGTTATAAAATCAACACAATGAATGTTATTATCTACTGTTATTACGTTTTGTACACCTCTTGATATAAATTCAAGGGCAATATTCCCAGTTCCCGAAAACAGATCGAGTACAGTTTTCTCTGTAAAGAAATATCTACTATTAATAATACTAAAAAGTGCCTCTTTAGCTCTATCGGTAGTTGGTCGAACATTTAGATTATTTGGTGGGTTTATTTTTCTTCCTTTGTGCGTTCCTGCTATGATTCTCATATTGACTGACTAAACAGTGAGTAAAACTGATGAGCTTGAATTGGATCAAATTCTGATGAGAAATTCAAATGATTTGGTCTTGATCCAAATTCAATATTTCGGATGTATTCATATAGTAATTGATGATTCTCATCTCCTTTAATAATATTTCCATAAAGCTTTGTTTGAACTGTTTCTGTATTTATTTTAAGTTGCTCAAAAGTAAATAGAGTGAAGTATAGTATATCTTCTTTTGTTTCAAAATAGAATCTATTACTAAATCTTAATTTAGTGTTTTTAAAAATAGTGATAGTTATATTATTTTCACTAATATATAGATATGCATTATCATGCTTATTGTCAAATTGACTAACTTGATCAATAAATATAGATTCCCTTGCTTTTTGTTGGGTATTTGGAAAAAATGCAGAAACTATATCTGCCATATCTTTTGGAATACTATAGATAAGTTGTGCGTCAGTTCTTGATAACCTGTCAGATCTTATAATATCATGTGGCCTTGTGTTAAAATCTAATATTTCTTTTTGATATTGTTCTTCAAAAAGATTATGTGGCACTAAGGTGCTAGCAAAGTTAGTATATGCAACTGATTTGGATGCAAAGTCTTTATTTAAGATTTCTTCTTTACTAATGATGTGAGTGAGATCATTATTAACACTAAAACTGTTAAGATATTCAACATTATTTGTGTTATTGTTTGTTACACAGTATGAGAGGTGGTTTAATCCAATTTGAACAGCAAGATGACACCTTGTAGAGTAGTCAATCTTAAATGTCCTTGCTATTATTTTATTCGCTTTTCCAGTTTCCATTTAAGGATGCTTCTGTCATAGATCCGACTCTTAAAAGCGCATCTAGGTTGTAACTCTTATTTTCAGCATCTAATCCTGAAAATACCGTTCTATAATCAGTAGAAATTTCAAAAACTTGTACAATTACATTTCCTTTCTCAATTTGCCCTGCATCTATATTGAATGTAGCATCAGAATGAGGGACATGTGTGAGTGTGTTTAGATCTAAATTGAATTGATTCTTTCTGTTTTCCATGTAGGTATTATCAAATATATTTCCTTTTGCTGGAATATAACTAGTGTCACGGCTAATAATCCCTAGTTCAATTGCTTCAATCTCTGTTAATGAATCAGGAGTTTCTCCAATCGCATTTATTATTACAACGGAGTCATTTTCTAAAAAATAGATTAAGCTTGCAAAATCTTTAGCAAATTCACCTTTAGCTTGTTTGTAGTTGATTTGAAGCTGTCTTAAGTCTTTTAGTTTTTGAACGTTTTCAGCTATTCTAAGTTTTGCATCTTTATTAAATTTAACTTGACTATTGATACTGTTGTATACAAGAAATGCTAAAATAAGATTTATGGGTATAAGGAAAAATGCAATTTTTTTTGCTTTCATATTCAATGTTTTAGTGTTGCAAATTTATAATTTTTACTTATATAACAATTGATGGTTTTAAAATTGTTTCTTTGTCTAAAAAATAATTGATGAAGAAGATACTATCTAAGACTATCTTTTGGTTTATTGGTTGGAAAGCGATAGGTTCTTTTGAATACCCTAGAAAATGTGTGGTTATAGCGGCTCCTCATACTTCTAATTGGGATTTTGTAATTGGAAGATTATATGTGTATATTACTGGTATCAATGCTAGATATCTTATTAAAAGCTCACTATTTTTACCAGTGATAGGTTCTTTTTTTAGGTGGGATGGTGGTATTCCTGTTAATCGTAGTTCTAAGAATAATATAGTTGATATTATGGTTGCTAAATTTAACAATACAGACTCTTTTATTTTAGGTATTGCTCCTGAAGGAACTAGATCAAGGGTAGATAGATGGAAAACAGGTTTCTATCATATTGCTTATAAGGCTAATGTTCCTATTGTACTTGTGGGGTTAGATTTTAAACATAAGCAGGTAGGTGTTATTAATTCATTTATCCCTACAGGAGATATCGATAATGATATAATATATATTCGAGAACAGTTTAAACATATAGAAGGGAAAATTCCTAGAAATTATAATCAAGATTATTAGATGTTAAGGTGTTTTGAAAAGATGTTAACAAGATGAATACTTATTTTTTATTAACCATTCTTTTTTTTTTTAAAAGATTATTTTTGTTGTAAATAAATTTGCAATATGTCATTAAAATCAACACTTAATCTAGCTACTTTAGATCAAGCTCAAGAAATGGGCCTAAGGCCAGAAGAATTTGATAAGATTATAGAGATATTAGGCAGAACGCCTAATTTTACTGAGTTAAGTGTCTTCGGAGTAATGTGGTCAGAGCATTGCTCTTATAAGAATTCAATTGTGTGGTTAAAAACTTTACCAAAGGATGGTCCTAATATGTTAGTAGAAGCTGGAGAGGAGAACGCAGGGCTTGTTGATATTGGCGATGGTTTAGCTTGTTGTTTTAAGATTGAGTCTCATAATCATCCATCAGCATTAGAACCTTATCAAGGTGCAGCTACAGGTGTGGGGGGGATTAATAGAGATATTTTTACAATGGGGGCTAGACCAGTAGCTCAACTTAACTCATTAAGGTTTGGTAATATTAAATTAGATAAAACAAAATGGTTGCTTGAAGGTGTAACTAAGGGGATTGGTGATTATGGAAATGCATTTGGCATTCCAATTGTTGGAGGTGAGGTCTTTTTTGATGATTGTTATAATACTAATCCATTAGTTAATGCTTTTTCTGCAGGTATTATGAAGAAAGGCAATATGATTTCAGCTACTTCATCAGGGGAAGGCAACCCTGTATTTATAGTTGGTTCAAGAACTGGAAAAGATGGTATTCATGGAGCCTCATTTGCATCAAAGGATATTTCTGAAGATTCAGTAAATGACCTCCCGGCTGTGCAAGTTGGAGATCCATTTCAAGAAAAACTATTGTTAGAGGCTACCCTAGAATTAGCAATGACTGATGCAGTAGTTGGTATGCAGGATATGGGAGCTGCAGGTATCACATGCTCTTCCAATGAGATGTCAGCAGCGGGAGAGCATGGCATGGATTTATGGTTAGATAAGGTGCCTACTAGACAAGCAGATATGAAAGACTGGGAAATTCTTCTGTCAGAATCACAAGAAAGAATGCTTGTTGTAGTTGTAAAAGGGCAAGAAGATATTGTAAGATCTATTTTTGATAAATGGGATCTGTCTTGTGAGGAAATAGGAGTAGTTACTAAGGGTGATCGGGTGAGGTATTTCATGTATGGAGAGCTAGTAGCTGATGTACCATGTCATGATTTAGTTCTAGGTGGAGGTGCGCCAGTGTATCGAAGAGAATGGAGTGAGCCCGCATATTATCAAGAATGGAAGAAATTTAATATTGAAACTGTTGAACAGCCAGACTTAGTTGATGTAGCTAAATTTTTAACTGGACATGAAAATATTGCTTCTAAGAGTTGGGTTTATGAGCAGTATGACTCTATGGTTGGTACAGTCAATATGAGTACTAATGCACCAACAGATGCAGCCATAGTAAATTTAAAAGAATCTAATAAGGCTCTTGCAATGACTGTTGATTGTAATGCAAGAATGGTAAATGCTGATCCTGAACAGGGTTGTGCTATGGCAGTTGCAGAGGCTGCTCGTAATATTGTTTGTTCAGGAGGTATACCATCTGCAATTACTAACTGTTTAAACTTCGGTAATCCTTATAACCCAGAGGTATATTGGCAGTTTATTGGTGCGATTAAGGGAATGGGTAAGGCCTGTAGGAAGTTTAGCACACCTGTAACAGGAGGTAATGTGTCATTCTATAATCAATCTGCAGTAGAAGGAGTTGAAGTGCCTGTTTTTCCAACACCTACTATTGGTATGTTGGGAATTGTTGAAGATAAAGAGCATGTTACTTCATTAGCATTTAAAGGAAAATCTGATTTAATTTATATGATTGGTAAAAGTAAGAATGATATTTCTAGCTCAGAATATTTGGCCTCCTTTCTTCGTGTGAAAGCATCTCCAGCTCCTGATTTTGACTTAGACGCTGAGTATAATTTACAGCAGACAATTATTAAATTAATTAGAGAAGGAGTTATTGAGTCAGCCCATGATATCTCTGATGGCGGGTTATTTATAACATTATTGGAAAGTGCATTTACTAATAATTTAGGTTTTGAGATTGTAAGTTCTTCTGAGGTTAGAGAAGATGCCTTCTTATTTGGAGAGTCACCTTCTAGGGTTGTGGTATCGGTAACTGAAACTGGTGAAGATGCTTTTCTAGATGTATTGAAAGGAAGCAAGACTCCATTTATTTTATTAGGTCATGTTACTAAAGGTAGAATTACTATTGATGATAGGAATTTCGGAAGTATTGATGAATATAAGCTAATTTATAATAACGCATTAGCAGATAAACTCCAAAAATAAATTTAATTATTTGATTTTTCTACTTAATTAAGTTAATATAGACTACTAGAATGTAATTATAAGTTTAGTGTTAAGTTGTCTAGAAGTAAGATAATTAGGCACAGCATATTGTCTTCCTGTAATATCTGCAACCCATAGGTAAGAAACTGTATTGTTAATGTCTAGTAGATTAAATATTTCTGTGCTTATCCAGATACTATTAAATTTATTTAACCATTTTAATTTACTTCTTTTTTTCTCTGATTTGAGTATTGCTGAGAAACCAATATCTACTCTTCTATAATCAGGCATTCTTAATATGTCCTGATATTTTTCTGCCTGTGGCGGGCCAAAAGATAGTCCAGTGCCGTATAATATGTTTAGATGGACCTTATAATTTGGCTTTCCAGGAATATAATCTTGGAAAAACATCGAAAAATTTACTCTTTGATCTGTAGGTCTAGGGATGTATCCAGCTTCCGTTATAGTTCCATCACTATTTGTGATAAGATCTCCTATGATATCTTCCTCTGTTTTCATAACTGATAAACTTGCCCAGCTTTCTACACCACTTACAAATTCTCCATTTATCTTCATATCGACACCACTAGCATAGCCATTTGATACGTCATTGGCTAGGTACTGAATACGAACATTGTCTATTTTATAGGGTATAAGATTCTCTAGATCTTTATAGTATACTTCAGTGATCCATTTAAAGGGTCTTCCCCAGCTGTAGAATAGATAGTCAGCTCCTAATACATAATGATTTGACTTTTGAGCTTTTATATTATGATTGAGTGTTCCTTCAGGGGTCCGTAATTCTTTGTAGAATGGAGATTGATAATAGATGCCAGTTGCTGCTCGGAAAACAATATCTTTTTCCCAAATAGGAGCATAGGCTAATGATAATCTTGGACTCATTAGTAATTCTTCATTATAGGTCCAGTAACTTCCTCTAGTACCGCCATTGATTGTAAGACCTCCTATATCTTTAGAAATTTGCATATAACCTGATTGTCTATATGAAGATAGTTGAATCTCTGTCTTTAGAAGTTGACTCATTTCTATCTGTTGGTTTGGGTTAGCATCACCTCCAATATTGTCATTAGGATGTGGAAAGCTAAAGAAAGCAGAATCAATCAAAATCCATTCACTTATGTTGTCTTCAATTTCTTCCTTTTGCATTCTGATTCCCCATTCAAAATTCATGGACTCATTGTTGAAATTTCCTTTATGTGAGAAGTTAGAGACAGTTGCATTTAGTCTATTTCTTGCGTGATTAATATGTTTTCCAACCCCTCTGTCAAAAGCTATGTCTCCAAAATTATCTGATCCTAAATTGTTTTCTAACTGATAAAGCCAATACTCACCTAGTATGTCAAAATTTTCTTGTTCGAATGTTTGAAATGCTGAGGTAGTAAATTGTAGTTCTAATTCCTTGCTAGCTTGAAATCTAGTGTTTACAGCACCAAAGTAAGTTGTATATTTATCTACCTCTTGTCCTTCGAAATAGATAGTAAGTTTCAGGGCTTCATTTACTGTACCAAATTCTGTGTCTCTATTTTTCGGAACCATCTTATATTCGTTAGAACTTATGTTACCTAAGAAGCTAATTTCCCAATTTGTATTTAATTTATAATTAATAAAAGTTTGAATATCAGAAAACTTGGGGGTATAATCTGCTTCAGTATCTAATGAGTTCAGTAGGTATTGGTTTGTTTTATGTCTAGCTCCTATTAGATAGGATAGTCTGCCATTTTTATTAATGCCTTCAAAATGTGCAGAGCCACCTAGTAAACTTAGTTGTAAACTTGCTGCATTTTGTCTTGGCTTTTTATAATCAATTTCTAGTACTGATGACATCTTATCACCATATTTTGCATCAAATCCCCCTGCAGAGAATAATATACTACTTACCATATCTGTATTAACAAAACTTAGTCCTTCTTGTTGTCCTGAGCGCACTAAGAATGGACGATAAACCTCGATGCCATTAACATATACTAGGTTTTCATCAAAGTTACCCCCTCTAACAGAATATTGAGAACTAAGTTCATTGGCAGAACTAACTCCTGGTAAGGTTTTAAGTATTGCCTCAATACCTACATTATTGCCAGGCAGTATGCTTACATGTTTTGGTTTGATTCGGCTAAAACTCTCCTTTCTACTTTTTTGATCTGTTATAATTACATCTTTTAACAGTGTATTAGTAGATTTCATTCGGATATTTAGAGTGTAATTTTGTCCTTCTTTAAGCATCGGGATTCTTATCTTCTCCATTTGATATCCAATAAAACTATACACAATTAGTACAGATCTATTTGGATCTATTTTTAGATTATATTTTCCATTATCATCTGAAGTGATACCAATATTTTGGTTAAGGAGCGAAATATTTACAGATGGCAAGCTATTATTTTGCTCATCAGTAATATGTCCACTAATAGTTTGGCTAAATCCTATCGCAGAATAAAATAAGAATAATGTAATTACGAATCTTGTATACATAGATTGCAAAAATAGAATTATGTAGTGTAAATAACTCTAAATCTAAGCAGTTATTATATTTATTTAGAAAGATTAAGTATTTTATTGATGCTTCTGAGTTGCTATTTTATCTATCTTTACATTTCCAAGAAGGCTATAGTCGTTATTTTATGATAAAGATTCTTATTTTATGTACAGGAAATTCTTGTCGATCTCAAATGGCAGAAGGCTTACTATCCTCTTTCTCTTCAAATACTAAGGTGTATAGTGCGGGAACAAAGCCAGAAAAAATCAATTCTTTTGCAATAGAGGCAATGGCGGGGATAGGTTTAGATATATCTAGTAATACCTCTAATCATGTTGATGAGTATGTTGAGATTGATTTTCATTATGTTTTTACAGTGTGTGATAATGCACAAGAAATTTGTCCAATTTTCCCTAATGCAAAGCATATGATTCATCATAGTTTTGTTGATCCAGCTGATGCTAGAGGAACTTATAAGCAGCAATTAGCAGTTTATCTTAAGGTTAGAGATCAGTTGAGTAGTTATTTTAAAAATTTTGTAGAGAACAACTTAGATTAATAGGTGAATTCTGCCTCGTAGATACTAGTATTCCCTACATTGTCTTTTACTTTCAATTTGAAATAATGCTTTCCTTGACTGATATTATTATTAATGTCAAAGCGTAAAAGATCTTTTTTGTGGTCATAATCCATAAGCACCCATTTCCCATCAATTTCACCTCTGTAGGATTTTATGCCGCTTTCTTTATCTTGGATTGTTAATTTAATCGATTTTTGGTTTCTTAATATCTTTTCTGGAAATATATTTAGACCTCTTATCTCTGGTCTTATTGTGTCAGCAATAATACAGAAGTTTCCAAATTCTTTTGTCTTTGTTTTTAAATATCCATTCACCCAATCTCCTCCAATATACCAAAAACTCCCTTGCATATCAGTAGTAGCTATATATGTTTTCTTTTTTAATTTATCTACAATGTTTGCTTTTAATGCTAGAGTATATTTTTTATGTATTGGAGTATTATTATTATGTACATGATGCACTTCTCCAAATACTCCTTCTATAGAATCAGTGCTATTATAATGAAATTTAATTGACTCGTACAAAGAAAACGCTTTCATATGTAGATTGATATTTTCCTTCCTAAAGGAGTTTTCTGTATCAAATCTAAAATTTTTATTGCTATTATCTTTTGATAACGGGCATTTCTTTAAGAAAGGACGGTTTGTCGATTTTACATTAAAAACTAGATTTGATTTGTTGTTATATATATCACTAACTTC
>CEUA01004000.1_pt1 | contig 11192 bp, 9 predicted proteins | sample 361541 | NCBI WGS metagenome assembly CEUA01 (sample SAMEA2623079, study PRJEB7988) | marine metagenome | isolation source: saline water (ENVO:00002010), including
TCAAAACCCTGGTTATTAATTAATAACCAATACATTTGTCAATAATTTTAAAGACTGAGTGTTTAAATACACTCAGTCTTTATATCTAAAATTAACCTTATGAAAAATATAATTATATTATTATTAACTTTTACATTCATTCAAAATATTCAAAGTCAAGATGAAAAGCTAAATATTATTGCTATTGGAGCTCATCCTGATGACTGTGATAGTAAATTTGGTGGAACTGCGGCTTTGTTTGCTGAAATGGGTCACAATGTGAAATTTTTGTCTCTAACTAGTGGAGATGCAGGTCATCAATCTGAAGGAGGAGGCGCTCTAGGAAATAGGCGAAGAGTAGAAGCCAAAAATGCTGGAAAAGCTTTGGGCATTGTAGAATATCAGACACTTGATAATCACGATGGTGAACTATTACCTTCTTTACAAGTTAGACATCAAGTAATTAGAGCTATTAGAAAATGGAATGCTGATATTGTTTTAGGTCTTAGACCAAACGATTATCATCCAGATCATAGAAATGCAGGGAAAGTTGTTGTTGATGCTTCTTATATGGTTATTGTTCCAAATGTATGTCCTGATACTCCTCCATTAGCAAAAAATCCACTTTTTCTTTATATGGAAGATCGTTTTGACAAACCTTATCCTCATCAGCCTGATATTGTTGTAGCCATAGATAAAGCAATTGAATTAAAAATTGACGGTTTACATGCCCACACCTCACAGATGTACGAATGGCTTCCATGGACTAGAGGAGGGGATGCTAGTGTAGCTAAAATCCCAACTTCAGATAAAGAACGAAGAGAATGGTTATCTACAAGAGTAAAAAATAGATCTAGTAATATGAATTCAAAAAAAAGAACTTCTCTAGTTAAATGGTATGGAAAAGATGTTGCTGATAAAGTTAAGTATATTGAATCCTTTGAAGTAGCAGAATATGGTATGCAACCAACTGATAATGATTTAAGGAAGTTCTTTCCAATGTTAAAAAAATAATTTTTATAAAAAGAAAAACTATTTATTTCCGATTATAGGTATTTATGAAAATATATATATTATTTCCTTTTAAATTATTATACTATTTTCTTTTATTTTTTTGTATTTCATATAATTTATCTGCATCAAAATCTTTTAAGATAAATATTAAAAATAGTATTGAAGGAGCTCCGATAACCATAGGTGTACCTTTTCCCATAAGCGAATTAGCTTCTTCAGACAATGTTAGATTAGTTGATAATAAAGGAAAAGAGATTCCGTCACAAATAACGGAAGTATCAAGATGGCTTCCTTTAAAGGAAAGTGTAAAATGGGTATGGGTTTTTTTCTTTTCAACGGGTGATAATCAATATGAACTACAATATGGATCTGATATATCAAGATCTCCTATTCCAGGACCAAAAATTAAGATAAAGAACAATCAAAGAAAAGATCGAACAAGTCATGTTGATAATGGGATTTTAAAATTTAGTATTTCCAAATTAAACAATGGATTTATTAATGATATATACTATGATATTGATGGAGATGGATATAATGAATCAGACATAATAGCAACCTCTCCAAAGGGTAGGGGATCATTTCTTGATTTGTTAGATGATAATGGTGTTGATCTTTCCACTGCAAGGATTAATAGAACAGTTAGGGAATTGGGATCAGGGCCTTTACACTCAATAATCAGATTAGAGGGAGAGTATTCTTACTCAAGAGATGATAATCGAAAATCCCCATTTGTAATAAGAATCCATATCTATGCTGGAAAGCCATTTATAAAAGTACTTCACACAATTACTTACACGGGTGTACCCGACAAGCATGATTCAAGTAAGGATAATTATGGTAACATAGCCACTTCATTTTCAAAAGATGCCAAAGGTTCTTCAAGATTTGGTTCAGACGTTAGCAAAGGAGTTGATGAGGGTTTTATAATTCCAAACGATAGAATAAGAGGTACGGGCCTGAACTTAAAATATAATTTAAGTGGAGAAATAACCTATACAACTGGTTATAAAATTGGAAATTGGTCTGAGGATAGTAATAGTGAATTTTTTCAAACTAAAGGAAAAATAGAAAAAGCATCTGTTAGTCAATCTGGACCGAAAAGAAAGAATCGTCCAAACAGTTCTCTTGATAAAAGAATTGATGACTTTAAGGGGCAAATTAATGTAAACGGTACATCAAAGAAAATATTTGAACGTTCTGAAGGTTGGGCGGATTTATCAGATAAAAAATGGGGTATAACCATAGGGATTAAAAACTTTATTGAGGAATTTCCAAAAAGTATATCCTTTGATGATAATAATAAAGTAGTAACTGCTTATACTTGGCCCTCTGATACTGAACCAATGTCATTTGAGAGAGATAATCTAAAACCAGATTCTGGAATGGTTGCCAATTTTCCTGAAGGAATAACTAAAACAAGTGAAATAGTTTTTTCTTTTCACAAACCTAATAAGTCAAAAAAAGATTTAAAAACTGTTGCTTTATATGTAATTGACCCTCCAACATCTTATGCAGATCCAATTGTTTATTCTCAAAGCAATGTTTATGGAAGGTTTTTACCAAAAACAAAAAAATATTCTGATTATGAAAGAACGATAGATTATAAATTTGACTGGGCCATCTTTAATCAAAACTGGGAGCCTTGGTATGGGATGTTTGATTATGGAGATCAAAAATATTTTTATCAAGACGGTAAATTTTATAATTGGATTAATAATGAACCTGCTGTTGATTTTATGTATTGGCTTCAATTTATGAGAACTGGAGAAAAGAAATATTTTAAATCTGCTGAAGCTATGAGTAGACATACCATGGATGTAGACAATGTTCATTGGCCAGCAAAACCTAAATATTATGGAGATACAAATGATGCCATTGATTTTTGGAAAATGGATAAGAATAAATCAGAAAATATAGAACAAACCCCATACTTAGGAATTGGTAGACGACATGCAAGTGAACACTGGACGGCACTTTTAAGTGCTCATGTATGGGTTCCAGGGTGGATTGCTTCATATTATTTGACAGGTTATCACAGAGGTATGGATATTGCCCGTCTTACGGCGGATTCTTATCTAAAAAGAATGTGGGGAGAACATGGTCTTACTGGTAGAAGATTATATTTATCGGTTTGGAATCTTGTAGAAATATGGGATGCCACTAAGGATCCTAGATATTTTAAGGAGCTTAAAGAAAGAGTAAATATGATGTTAAATCTTCAAAATGGTCCAGATCAATATGGTAGTTTTACAATTGACAGATATGGATATTCTAATCCTTACGTTTCACATGGACTCTATAAATACCATCAGTTAACCAAAGATAAAGATATACGACTTGGTTTGATTAAACACGCTAGGGCTGTTAGAGACAATCCTCCTTTTAACCATGAGTATGAATCCTTGCTTTCAACAATTCACAGTTTAATAGTAGGTTATGAGCTTTCTAATGAGAAAAGTTTTTTAGATGAAGCTATATTAAGATCAAAACCACTTACCTCCAGAAAAATAGAAAAGAAAATCGAATCATATCAAACTCAGAGAGACTTAGCTGAGGCTCTTTTAAAAACACCAAGGTTAAGTGAAAAACCATTTTTTCAAAGATTTAATGGTGATCAAAATATTAGAAGATTAAGAAGTAGTAATTGGAATATTTTGCATGGTTTGCGAGTTTTTGCATGGACTCATATGTATAGCGTACCCTGGTTAGAATATTGGATGGAGCATCAAGGAAAAGATAAATAATAATTATGAAATATCTTTTTCTACTTTTTTTATTTCTTTGTTCAGATTTAAAAGGTCAGGAAAAGTTTACTTTAAAACAAGAAATTGATCAACATAAAAAAGGAGTTGGATTATGGTGGACAGGACACAATGGTTGGATAATTAAGTCAAATGATTTAGTAATAAGTACCGATATTTTATTAAATTATGATAAACGAATTAATAAACCACCTATTAGTGAAAAAGAACTTGCTCAAATTTTAGATATATCTTTTATAACTCATTATCATAAGGACCATTTTGCTAGGAGCATATCAAAAGTCCTAATTGAAGAGTCAGATTGTATTTTTGTAATCCCTGAAAGCTGCTTAGAAGTAGCAAAAGAATTAAAAATACCACCAGAGCGTATAAGAATTGCAATTCCAAGAAAAAAATTTACCATATCTGGAGTTAATGTAACCCCAATTCGCGCAATACATGGTAATGCTGATTTTGCTATTTATTATAAAGCTAATTTACAGGATTGTGGATATGTAATTGAGGTTGATGGAAAGCGATTTTTACAACCTGGAGATTCATTTTTACTGGAAGATCATCTATTTCTTGAAGATATAGATGTGCTTTTTTTTTCGCCTACAGAGCATAATATGCATATAAATAATAGTCTCACTTTAATTAACAGGTTAGAACCAAAATATATATTACCTCAACACCATAGTACTGTAATTGTAAATTCAAATACTTTTTTTTGGGCTAAGGGTTATCAAAAAGAAGTTAAAGAGAAATTATCTAAAAAGTTAAAAGATCGGTATTATATTTTAAAAGAAGGGGATAAACTTTTAATTCACTAGAAAAAAATGAATGATTTTATTAAAATTTTAACTGCATTTTTGCTGATTTCAAATTTTTTAATTTCTCAAGAATTAATAATCGAAAATGAAAGAGATAAACCTGAAACAATCTTATTTATAGGTAATAGCTATCTATATTACGGTGATAGTCTTCATAATCATTTTAAAAAAATGGTTCAGGAATATTTAACAAACTACGATGGTAGTAATTCAGTAAAATCAGCAACAATTGGTGGAGCTAGGCTCAAACATCATGATGTTGAGAGATTAATTAAACCGAAAGCAATTAGCTCAATAGAGAATTTTGATTTAGTTATTCTTCAACCTGGCAGTTCTGAAACCTTGACAAAAAAAAACAGAAAAGAGTTCTCATATTATGCAAAAAAACATATAAATGCAATAAAAGAAAATAATTCTCAAGCTGCTTTGTATATGACACATGCATTTGTTAAACCTCACATAAAATTTATGGATAATCAAATTAAAGTTATTGAAGAAACTTATGCAAAAGTTGGAAAAGAGAATAAAGTCTTAGTTATTCCTGTTGGATTAGCTTTTAATTTAGCATATAAAAAAGAACCTAATATTCGATTACATAAAAATGATGGAACACATCCCAACCTAAAAGGCACATACCTTGCAGCATGTACAGTTTTTGCTAGTATATACGGTAAATCACCTATTGGTATAAAATATGATTACAATGGAGAAATTAACGAAGAGGATAAGTTTTTTCTTCAGAAGATTGCAGATGAAGCAACCTCAATGTATTTTAATAAAGTTTTAAATTAATGAAAATTAAAGCATAAGCTTGCAGCTCCTTTTATTGGAATATCAGGGTCATTAGATACATTTATTTTTAAATTAGAGATTGAGTTTTGATATGCATAATTCTTAAAACTTCTTTGAATTCCCTTTTTAAAAAAACCGAATGCTTCACTGATAGACCCACCAAGTATAATTTGTTCGGGATCATATGTATACATTACTTGAGTTAATAGATTTCCTAAATGCTCTCCAAAAACATTGAAAATTTTAATGGCACTAGAGTCTCCATCTTTTGCTCTTTTATATAAGTATTCTCCTTTTACACCATGTATTTTATCAAAAAATTGTCCACTACAATAGTGTTCATAATTTTTATTTTTATAAGAAAGCATTCCAAATTCTCCTGCTCCAGAATTGAAGCCATTATAAAGTTTTTTGTTAATTATTATACCTCCAGCAATACCTGTTCCTATTGAAATCCCAACAAAAGAATTTAATTTTTTACCTAAGCCATAGTTTAATTCGCCAAGGGCGAAACAGTTAACATCATTATTAATAAATACTGAAATATTAAAATGAGATTCAAGAACATCTTTTAAAAGAACTTTTTTCCATGAAGGTATATTTTGAACATCATATACAATTCCAAGCTTTTGATCAACTAAACTGGGAACCCCTATTCCTATTCCTTTAACATTTTTATCTAATAGTTTTGAAATTATTTCTTTAATAATATCTATGATTTCTTTTTCAGTTCCTTTTTTAGGGATAAGTGACTCGGCATAAGTTTTACAAGATTGACCAATTATTCTTGCAGCTCTTACTTTTGTGCCTCCAAGATCTATACCAATGTAAGACATAATAATTATTTAATTTTTTGGATTCTTAAATTAATTTGAAAATGTTTTATTGTTAATCAAAGGTTTTGCCCAGAATCCAATTGAGAGAATAAACAATAGAGTAATAATTAAGAATAACAGACCGGTCTTTAATCCAAAAACATCTCCAATTGCTCCTACAATAAATGGGATAAATGCACCACCAATAATACCAGTGACTAAAATTCCTGAAAATGAGCCATGTGAATCTGAAACAGAATTTAAAGCCAAAGAAATTATAATTGACCACATAGTAGCAATAAAAAAGCCAATTACTGGAAATGCAATTAAAGCTTGTTGGCTTGTTCCAAAAAGAGCTACAAGAAGAGCTAAAATTGAAATAATTGAATTTATTATAAGAACTTTACGGCTATCAATAAATTTCAACAAAACAAGTCCTAAAAGAGTTCCTAAAGTCATCATTCCCCAAAAATTTGAAACTGTTTTAGCTCCTTGAATTTGAGGGTTTATATCATGATATGTTTCTAAAAATTGAGAAATCCAATTAGCAACACCTACTTCGGTACCTACGTAACAAAAAATAGCTATAAAGTATAATAAAACTATTGGTTTTTTTAAAAGTGTTAAATGAGTTTGAAGAGCTCCAACTTTTTCATCTTCTTTTTTTTCAACAATTGGTAATTTTATTTGTGAAATGATAATTACCATGATAAATGATATAATTGCAAAAATCCAATATAAAGAAATCCATTCCATCTCAGGAATCTTTATGCTATTTAAAAGACTAATTATCAAATTGCTTGATTCAGCTTGGTCATTAACATTATTTATAATGTAAGAATATACTAATGGACTTATAAAAGATGCTAATCCAAAAAACATTTGACCTAGAACGGAATTAAAAGCAAATTCTTTTTCTCCACCAATTGTTCTAAGCAAAGGGTTTATAGCAACTTGAAGCATTGCCATTCCTGTTCCTATTAAAAAGAGAGAGATTAAATAAAATGAATAAGTTCCTGTGTTAGAAAATAAAAAAGCACCTATTGAGGATATAAGAAATGCCATTATCATTATTTTTTTTTCTCCATAATTCTCAATTAAAAATCCTGAAGGTATTGACATTAATCCATAAGCAACAAAAAAAGAAAATGGAAGAAAAGAAGCCATTTTAAGACTTAAATCAAAACTTTTTATAATATCAGGGACTAATGGACCAATGATATTAGTTAAAAATGAAATAACAAAAAAGATTAATAGAATTAGACTAACTAGTAAAGGATTTTTTTTCATAATTTAAAAACAATAATTTACTAATTTTTACTGAATTTTTTTTAAATAAGGAGGTGTTTTTTAATATAAAGCAAATTAGAAAGTGTTTTCATTTTTAAATTATCTTTTTTATGAATACATGAGAAGTGTATTATTAAGGTAAATGTTATAAGGTGCTTTTTTATATTAATATGTTGTTTACCAAAGAATCATTGAATCAGTAAATAATTTATTTAAATCATCTGCATTTGCAGGACGAGGAGACAATTTAGTTACTCTGTGTTGGGGTAAAGTACCTTCAACTAAAGCGGGTATATCATTTTCATTAAACCCAATTTCAGATAGACCATTAGGGACTTCGAGTTGTCTCATGATTTTAATTATTTCATCAGAAAGAATAGATCCTGCTTGGTTTTTTGAATCTTTTACAGCGTTAACATTAGCTCCCATTATTTTAGCTGCCTTTAAATGTCTTTCAGGACAAGCTTGTCCAGTGAATTTAAAAACTGCAGGAGCATTAAGAATTACAGAGAGTCCATGAGGAATAATTGGATGATTTGATATTAAACCCTTAGGGATAAAATTTTTTACCATACCAGATACTGGATATGACATTCCGTGACAGAGATGAACTCCTGCATTTCCAAATCCAATACCCGCCATACTTGATGCTAAAATCATTTTTGAACGTGCTTCTAAATCATTTGGGTTTCTATATGCTCGAACTATATTTTTAGTAACAAGATCAATAGCCTTAAGAGACCAAATATCACTTATTGGATTATTTCCCTGATATGAAGGTCTATATTTTGGTCTTTTAGGAAGAGGTCTTTGATTAAAATCAATTGCAGTGTAAGATTCTAAAGCATGACAAAGAACATCTAAACCTGAAGAGGCAGCAATAACGGGAGGAACATCTTTTGTGTTTTCTGGATCCACAATGGCAAGTGTAGGCTTTAAAAATCTATTGGCAATACCAGTTTTAGCATATCTATCACTAAGATCAAAAATTGCTACCCCAGTTGTTTCACTTCCAGTGCCAGCTGTTGTTGGTATTGCTATCAAAGGTTTTAAAGGTCCCGGTACGGGATTTCCTTTTCCTATAGGAGCATTTACATAAGTTAATAGATCATTAGGATAAGTTGAGTAGAGGTTAGCAGCTTTTGCAGTATCTATTGTCGATCCTCCACCTACTGCAAGGAAAGCATCAAATTTCCCTTTTTTAGCAACATTTATTGCTTCTAAAAATGATAGATCATTTGGTTCAACTCTAACATTTGTATATAATTCGAAATCTATTGATTCTGAATTTAAAGATTCTATTGAACGTTGGACTGGAGTTAAATTTTTAAGATTTTCATCCGTCATCAATAAAACCCTTTTAACGCCCATATCTTTGAAATCCATTCCAACTTCATTAGTTACTCCAATACCGTATCTTAGATTTGAGCTAGCAACCTGAATTGCATAATCTTTTTTCATTATGGAAGTTATAATTTTTATTAGATAATGTTAATATATATAAAATTTTAAGAATTATTTTTTAAAATTATTACTAAATATTTTTAATTGTTTGTAAAGAATTAACTAACTCTATATAAATTAGCCGAAGAAAAAAAGTTTTTTAAATATATTAGCGCATATGATAATTGGTGTTCCAAAAGAAATTAAACAAGACGAATCAAGAGTTGGGCTTACACCTGCAGGCGCATCAACGTTAATAAGTTTAGGACATAAGATTAATATTGAGAAAGGAGCAGGATTTTTAAGTGGTTTTAATGACTCAGATTATTCCAGTATTGGTTGTGATATTTTAGATGATAAGAAAGCTGTTTATCTTAATGCAGAACTGATTATAAAGGTAAAAGAACCTGTAGAGCAGGAATATGAATTAATTAAACCTAATCATTTGATTTTTACTTTTTTTCACTTTGCTTCAAGTGAAAAGTTAACAAAGGCTATGATAAAATCAGGAGCTGTATGTTTAGCTTATGAAACAGTAGAAAAAAATGGCAAGCTTCCATTGCTAATTCCCATGTCAGAAGTTGCTGGAAGGATGGCGACTCAGGAAGGGGCAAAGTTTTTAGAAAAACCTCACGATGGATTTGGCATTCTTTTAGGTGGAGTTCCTGGAGTTGCTCCTGCTAATGTCATGATACTAGGAGGAGGAATTTCTGGAACTGAAGCTGCTAAAATGGCTTCGGGGTTAGGAGCAAACGTTACTATTTTTGATAATGATTTAGATAGATTAAGAGAGCTTGATAATATTATGCCTGCAAATGTTACTCCAATTTTCTCAAATAAGTTAAATATTGAAAAGGAAGTAAAGAGATCACATCTAATCATTGGATCTGTTCTTATACCTGGATCAAAAGCTCCTAAATTAATTACAGAATCTATGTTGTCTGAAATGATTCCAGGAACTGTTTTAGTTGATATAGCAATAGATCAGGGTGGATGTTTTGAATCAAGTAAACCAACAACTCATAAAGATCCAGTTTTTATTAAAAATGGAATTATTCATTACGCTGTAACTAATATGCCAGGAGCAGTACCAAACACTTCAACTACTGCTTTAACTAATGCTACGTTGTCTTATGTTATTCAGTTAGCAAATAATGGATGGAAAAAAGCTTGCAAAAAGGATAACTCCTTAGCTAAAGGATTAAACATTATTAATGGAAATGTCGTTTACAGAGAAGTTGCTTATGCCTTTGATTTAGAGTATAAAAAAGCTGAAACTTTTTTAAATTAAACTATGAAGTATACGGTTTCATCAATCAATATTTTTCTTTTTTTTAAACTACCCTCCGTTTGGTGGTCTGGTATTAGGGTAAAAAAGATTTCTTTAAAAAGGTGTCGGGCAAATGTAAGATTAGGATGGTTTAACAAAAACCCTTTTAAATCTTTGTTTTGGGCAGTTCAAGGAATGGCTGCTGAATTAACTACTGGAATGTTAATAATGCAATCTATTACAACATCAAAAAAAAATATTTCAATGTTAGTTTTAAACAATAAAGGAAACTTTTCAAAGAAAGCAAAAGGATTAATAAGTTTTAATTGTTGCCAAGGAGAAATGATTAATGAAACTATAAATAGATTATTAAAATCAAAAAAACCTCAGACTTTATGGGTTAAATCTGTTGGAAAAGATGAAAGTGGAGATATAGTTTCCTCGTTTGATTTTGAATGGACATTAATGTTAAAAAAATAAATATGAAGACAAAATTTATAGATGAATTAAGTATACCTGTTGTTGCAGCGCCAATGTTTTTGATTTCTGGCCCAAAATTGGTAATAGAATGTTGTAAAAATGGAATAGTTGGAACTTTTCCTGCTTTGAATTGTAGAACAACTGAAGATTTTGAAAAGTGGGTTATAGAAATTAAGGAAGCATTAGAAAAATATGAAAGTGAATCCGGAAAGAAAGCGGCTCCATTTGGTGTGAACTTAATTGTTCACTTAACTAACCCTAGAGTTCAACCTGATCTTGAAATATGTATTAAACATAAAGTTCCAATTATTATAACTTCATTGGGAGCAGTATCAGATTTAGTTAAGGCTGTTCATAGTTATGGAGGAATTGTTTATCACGATATTATTAAAAAAAGACATGCTGAAAAAGCAGCAGAAGCAGATGTTGATGGATTGATTTTAGTTGCTGCAGGAGCCGGAGGCCATGCAGGAACAATTAACCCTATTGCTTTAGTTAACGAAATCAAGAAATTTTTCAATAAAACAATTTT
>CEUA01050109.1_pt1 | contig 11188 bp, 10 predicted proteins | sample 361541 | NCBI WGS metagenome assembly CEUA01 (sample SAMEA2623079, study PRJEB7988) | marine metagenome | isolation source: saline water (ENVO:00002010), including
ACCTATGGAAACTGGCAGTCCGCCAACATCCATCTTCGATCCGCAGCCCGGACACCTGACTTCGGCCATGCGCATCCCACTAGGATTCGGTTCTTCAAGGAAACTGATACCAAATCACGAGTCCCTGAATTTTTTCCAGAGGCTTTTGATGGGAAAAGCCATCTCGCCCGCTCCCGCCAATAGAATTATGCCAATTCCACCAAGTACAATCTCAACAAAAGACGAAAGGTGCGCTTCGGTTTCTATGGTGACAATCTGCTCATCGAGAGTGGAACCATCCTTGCCTGCAGTGACAAATCTGTAATCGCCGGGCTTCAATGTGAATTCAAAAGTCCCGTCTTCCGAGCTAGGCCCGCCCTCGACAAACACGAAGTCATCAGATGTGCAAGAGGTCAGTCCGTTGGAATCCGGGTCGCATCCTTCAGGCGGGGGACTCTCAATTACGCCAATCCAGCTCCTATCCGGCTCGTCCCACTCCACTGTTAGTCGGATGTCCAGAAGCATGAATGCCGTTGGAACCGACATGTCGTCTGAGGTCATCCCAACCAGGCACCCAACCGAGTCATCGGTGCAAGGCACTATCGGGACGTTGGTGCGGCTTTCTTCTAGGCCAATTCCCAACAGGCTCCCTAGGACCAGTATAACGCAAACAGAACCGACTGCAAAGGGGAGGGTGGAAAGAATGCGGACCATATTCATAATATCACTCCGGCGATAACTAGCCAACTCCTCCGGCCAATTGCAATATTAACAATAGTACAGCAATTCCCGGGAATAGATACATCATTAGTGTCAGGCGTTTTCTCGCGGCTTCCCTTTTCCCATTCTTCTCAATGCATTCAGACTCGGCGCAAACCGCTGGATCCCTATCAAGTGGTATTGGGGACCAGCACACCACACAATGGCGATGCGCATCTACCGAGAGAGATTTATTGGCGCGCTTCTTCCTTTCTTCCTGACGCCTCTTGGAAGCAGCATCTCTAGCCTCTTGAGCGGTTCTTCTGGCTGCCTTTGCAATCTTGTCCGCGCGACTCAAGAAATCAACTCCCCTTCACTAATGTACCTTCGAATTCTTCCCCAACGATCGCTGCACGGATTAATCCCACATCCCTTCCATCCAGAATGTTGAGGACTAAACCAGCCTCCTTTGCTTCAGAGACTCCAACTGGGTCAACTACCTGTGAGGGACCCGCTCTTGAGTGCTCAGCAGGGCCTACAATCTCCTGGAGTTGTTCGTGAGTAAGATTGTCATGAGGCTCAGCATCGGGATTAGTTCTAGGATCTTCTCCGAACACCTTGGAAACATTGGTCGCAATGATGCATTTGTCAGCGCCACTCGCTATTGCAAAACGAATAGCCACAGCATCCGTGGTATGCCCGGGGGTCGTGCCACCCATCACTACGACCGGCCTTTCTTCTAGTAGCAATACAGCCTCATCAACTCTGGTGGGGATCGTGCCGGAAACAGAAACCCCGGCATCAGAAAGGGCCTCTCTGAGTATAGTCGCATTCATCCTAGTAGCAGCAATTCCGATTTTGTCAAGGTGCGACTCATTATCAATTAGTGGACGGGCGAGCTCTATGCCTTCCCTTGCAGGGGCGCCCCCACCCACTACAAGGCCGATCCGGTCATCCATTGAGACCCTGTCTCTGATGACCGAAACAAGTTCCTCTAGCCATGCATGACGTTCCTCTATTTCTGGCCTCAGGAGGCTACCCCCTACGGCTGCAATAACTGTCGCCATCGACTAATGGGCTGGGACGCCCCCTTTCAATGCCTATGCCCGACCACCGTCTAAGGGTTGAAATGCTGCCCCTCCGGCCTTCTGCAGGAGGAATGGTATGTCTGACGAGCTCGAGCTTCAGCAGCGCAGGCTCCGTCTAAAGAAGGCAGTAGAAAACTTGTCCTCAATGAAGGGCATGGGCACGGAGCTAGTTTCGGTAGTCATACCTCCTGACAGAATGATTCATGACGTCCGGCACCAATTAGCCAATGAAGCAGGGCAGGCCGCGAACATCAAATCAAAATCAACCAGGAAGCATGTCTCTGACGCCATTGAGTCTGCAATTGCATCCCTGAACAAGTTCAAGACCCCGGGAGAAAGGGGTCTGGCGCTATTTGTGGGGCACGTCATTGTCGGAAATAACAAGACGAGGCTGGTGAGCGTGGTCGTAGATGACCCTCCAGAGCCGTTTGGATCATACAGGTACAGGTGCGGATCTACATTTGAGATTAGCCAGCTCGAGGAGATGCTGATAGATAGGACGGCATATGGGCTATTCGTAATTGATCGTTCAGAGTCGGCCTACGGCCTCGCCAGTGGCAAGAGGCTTCATTGTCAGGAACACGTGACCTCATTAGTCCCTTCAAAACACGGTAGGGGGGGACAATCAGCTCAGAGATTCGAGAGGCTAATCGAGGAAGCCGCTGACAAATTCTTCAAGAAATCCGCAGAGAGGGCCTGCGCCTATTGGCTTCCAATGATTGAGGACTTGCAAGGCATCATTATCGGAGGCCCGGGTGCGACTAAGGACTACGTGGTAAAGAACGACTACTTTCACCATGAGATAAAGAAACTAATCAGGGAACCATTCTTCGACGTCGGCTACTCCAATGAGAGTGGCCTAAGGGAACTTATTCAGCGTGCGGGAGGACTAATGGATCAGATTGAATTAGACGCTGAAAGGAAACTCGTGGACACATTTCTCAGAGAGGTTATGCAGGCCCATCCAAAGGCGACATATGGCGAAGTCATGATTAGAAACGCTTTGGAACAGGGGGCTGTAGAAAGACTACTCCTATCCGAGAATGTATCTAAGAGAAGGGTCGTTTGGCGTTGTAGGAGTTGTGGCAATGAATGGGCATCCACCCAAAACAGGCGTTCCGAAACTTCTGCTTGCAAATCCTGTTCATCGGGAGATGCGAGGGAAGACGAGGAGAAGTCAATGGATCTAATTGATGAATTGTCTGTGATTGCTGGACACACATCAGCATCCGTGACATTGATTTCCATGGACACAGAAGAGGGAGCAACCCTGTACGAGGCTTTCGGCGGAATAGCTGCTTTGCTGCGATACCCAATTTCTTGAGGTGAATAAATGAGGGACCTAGTAAGTGAAGCAATCCCCAGAATGGCCAATCCAATCCATTCCCTGGGAATCGAGGAAGGATCTTGGGAGGAACTTGTCGGACCTTCAACAGTTGGCGGAGGAATGGCAGATGTGGCTATGCCATGTCATTCCCTCTCTCCAATAATGAAGAAGAGCCCTTCAGAAATAGCGGACAATATCGCTTCCGCTGTTTCCGATTCCCTGGAAGGAATTGCTACTGTATCTTCCCTCAATGGTTTCGTAAATCTATCAGCCACTGACACATGGCTCTCATCTAAAGTAGAGTCTCTTATTGGAGATCCCAGGATGGGCGTCTTATTGGAGGATTCCAGGACCATCGCTGTAGATTATTCCGCTCCAAATGTAGCCAAAGAAATGCATGTCGGACACCTCAGGTCGACAGTAATCGGAGATGCCATAGTTAGGATGTTGGAATTCAAAGGGCATAGGGTGATCAAGGAGAATCACGTTGGTGATTGGGGCACCCCGTTCGGAATGCTAATTGAACACCTTCTCGATTTGGGCGAGAGCGAAGTAGCAGGAGAGAAGGGAATCTCGGATTTCGATCACTTCTACAAGCAGGCCAGACAGAAATTCGATGAGGACCAAGACTTTGCCGAGAGATCAAGATCTAGAGTTGTGAAATTACAAAGTGAAGATAACGAAACCCTCAGACTATGGCAGATTCTCGTGGACATCTCAACTAGGTACTTCAACGAGGTATACTCAATGCTGGGAGTTCTTCTGACTGATGATGATCTGATGGGCGAGTCTGCATATAGGCATATATTGCCAATTGTTGTTGACAGACTCTCGGAATGTGGGATGCTGGATAATAGCGATGGAGCAGAGGTAGTATTTCTTGGAGGAAAGTGGGTGAATCGCGAGGGCGACCCTTTCCCCGTTATGATTAGGAAGGCGGATGGGGGATACAACTACTCTACATCCGATCTTGCCTGCATAATCGACAGAGTGGAGAGGCTAGGGTGTGATGACTTGCTATATGTAGTCGGAACACCACAAAAACAGCATTTCGAAATGGTCTTTGAAGTTGCCAGTAATGCTGGTTTCATTGATCAGAGTAATCGAACAATACACGTAAACTTTGGTTCCGTTTTAGATTCGGGCGGGCAGATGCTGAAGAGTAGGAAGGGTCAGAATGTGAAACTAGTGGATCTTCTCAGGGAGGCAATAGTCAGGGCGGACTCTTCGATATCCGAGAAGAATCCCGAACTTACAGGAAGTGAAAGGGAGGAAGCCGCCAAGATGATAGGAATAGGGGCCGTGAAATACTCGGATCTTTCTTCTGATAGGACTAAGGATTACGTCTTTGAATGGGACAGGATGCTGTCATTTGAGGGGAATACAGCACCGTATCTACAGTATTCACATGCAAGAATATGCAGTATTTTCTCCCGTTCCGGAGTATCCAGGAATTCTCTAACTGACTCTCGGATAATACTCACAACACCCGAGGAAAGGGCGTTAGCTAGGGAGCTACTGGGATTCTCTCAGGCGGTGGATTACTCAATCGAAGGGCTGTACCCTCACAGGCTGTGCACCCATCTGCATTCAGTATCATCATCCTTCGCTTCTTTCTATGAGGTATGCCACGTTCTAGATGGCGATGATGCCGTGAAGTCGAGCCGTTTGGCACTATGCGACATGACTGCTAGATCACTTTCTTTGGGACTTGGACTTCTGGGAATAGAAACACCAGAAAGAATGTGACTTCTAGGCCTCACCATAGGACAGGTATCTCACCAGGGAGCCCAAGATGACTCCTGAAACCACCAAGCTCTCTTCGTTGAATCTATCCATCCCGTCTAGGAATGTGTGGTACTCGGATGAGCCGGAACCATAGCATACGATTGCATCGCCATATTCCATCCCATCCTCGGGGACGTTATCTATTTCATACACGAAAGGGGCATGGTCCGAGTTGTAAGGCATGCCACTGGATTCTATGTCCCTGATTTCTACTTTGTATTTCGATGACAATTCCGGATAGGCATTGGAGAAAATACCGTGTATCCCCCTGAGGGCCTCCACATCACCTTCACTATTGCCGAACATGGTGAGTCCCGAGTTTCTTTCGGCATCTACATGATTCATATCGAGGTTAACATAGAGTCTGAGATTCTCACCAAGCATAGTTCTGTACTTATCGACCCATTCCTTGGAGCCCCAAAGCCCCTCTTCTTCACCACCCCATGTGCAGAAGTAGAGTGTGTGAGCAGGCTGCCCGATCTGCGACTCCAGTATTGCAAATTGCCTTGCAATTTCCTGCAGGGTCGCGACGCCGGATGTATCGTCAACTGCACCCGGTCCGTTGTAGACCGTGTCGTGATGCGCCCCCAATACTATGACAGAGTCCGATTTCCCTTGAATGACCCCACATGGGACACGAATAGTGGCCACTCCCTGATTGTCTACATCTGTAATCATGCCGAGCCTCCCATCACCGTTGATGACCATTTCAGTAATGGCCTCTCCAACGCTTTTCGAGACCATGATGAATCCAAAACTATCGGGAATGAATTCGAATTGACCCCTATCTACCGATTTGAAGTATGGTACGCAATCGTTACTGACCAAATCATCACAGTTCTGACGAGCATTAATGGTTATCATGCTGTATACGTCATTCTCTATTGCACGCTGTAGGAGTGCCGTGTTTCCTTCTGTCCCTTCTTCCAACCAAACCATTGCCACATTGCTAGCAGCAGAACTCCAATCTGAATCCGCACTTCCATTCCCCAGATCAATTATGTCCATGTCTTCAACGTACCCGATCGAGGCAGAACCGCTGTAGCCCTGAATGACGAACTCTTCCCTATGTGTAAATTCTGTAATGTCCCTGTTCACGTCTGCCGAGGAGCAGGGCGTTGGGCCCCCTATCAGATTCCCGATGTCTCCGGGAACGCAGAACGAAAGTGAAGGCTCACTGCCAATTACGAACATGGGGACTTCGAAATCATCCATCGTCGTTGGTATCCCTGACGCAGTGAAGTTGTTTTTTATCGATTCAGCAGCATTCTGCTCCTCCACCGTCCCTGACATTCTTCCTTCCCAATCCGGATGTCCAAGGTCAACAAGAGTCTGCGCATAGCCTCTAACTTGATTCTGATCGAAGTCAATTAGGGCGTAATCTGGCTCACCCTGAACCCAATCTACTATGTCATCTCCGTAGACTAACGCTCCGCCTGCTCCCCCTAACAGGAGTATAGCCGAAACCGCAAGAACCGGTACGGGCAGCTCCTTTATTCTCCTAATCCTATTTCGAACATTTGTGGGGGAATTGTAGTAGAGAATCTTCTCAAACATCCCAGCACTAGTGGAGCTGTCAGCATCATCAGCAACTTCCGCTTCAAGTACTACGGGCCCAGAGAGCCTTTCGACAAGCTCATTCTTGTTACCGGAGACGGGTAAACCCCTAGATTTGAGTTCCTCCTTGAGTTCTGAAACGGTCAACTCCGACCATTCTGAAATATCATCCATCGTAATTTTACGACTCCTCTTGACTATTGAACCCATTTAGGAAAGTATCGCCAATGAGTCAATTAGTCCCGTTGAACTTCTTCACCGGTCCATCTTTTACCAAGATCATGCTCGACATCAAGTTGATCGAGGATTCTAGCGACAACAAAGTCAACCAACTCCTCGATAGTCGTGGGCGAGTGATAAAATCCTGGATTTGCAGGTAGGATAACAACTCCCCAGGAGGACATCTTCGCCATAGCTTCTAGGTGAGGTGTAGACATAGGCGTCTCCCTTGGAACTAAGATGAGTTTTCTACGCTCCTTAATCGCAACAAGAGCACTTCTGGTGGCCAAGTTATCCGAAATCCCAGCTGCAATTTTTCCTATGGTGGTGCCACTGGCGGGACAAACGACGTAAGCATCGTACTTCGCTGAGCCCGAGGCGGGCCTAGCAGCGAGATTTGAGTTGCTGTGCATGGAAACACCATCTAGTCCTTCCAAGTCGACGGATTTCATGTTGCATTCCAGTTCAAGATTAATTTCTCCAGCCCCGGTCACTATCAAATCAACGGACCACCCAGCGTTGCTAAGCTGTTCAACCAGCCTTACTCCGTACCTTGCTCCGGAGGCACCAGTAATCGCCACTACGGCTTCCGGCATATTAGTCGGGCCACATTCGGTGGATTTGAATGGTTCCTATCTATCAAGGATTTTCTTCAGCGACTCTCCGAGGTAAATGTACTCGTCTTCATGGTTGTACAGTTGAGCGGAGATTCTGATATATTTCGTTCCATGATGGGTCCAGGCCATAACTGGGACCTGAATTCCAAATTCATCGTACAGGAGATTGTGAATAGGGTCTCCGTCCATTCCGGGAGCGGTAACTTCCCCTTCCCAAGGAAACTCTACCGCTGCCAGTGAGGATATCATCGAATCGGGCGTGGGAGGGGTTGTATCTAGGGCCTCACAAAGGAGTTCTCTGCCCCTTATTGCTAAATTTCTGTTCTTCTCCATTATTTCTGGCCATCCGCCTTCAACCAAACCACCTAGGTATTCCAAGGCAAATGGTATGCATAGCCAGGGAGTCGGGTCTTGGGTCCCCGGCCAATCAAATTCGAACCTGAATTTCTCTTGAGCAGATTCATCACTGGAGTATCCATGACTGATATTTAGGGGCTTGATAAGTCCCTTTCTGTCTTCCCTAATGTGGAGGAAAGCAGAACCCTTGGGCGTGCAAATCCATTTGTGGCAGTTGCCCGTTATGTAGGCGGGTTGAAGGTCTGAAACATCTATTGGCACAATACCGGGGCCATGCGCTGCATCTAGCAGGACGTCAACTCCCCTGCTCTGGAGATCCTTTACCAGCTTCTCGAATGGCATCCTTAGTCCCGTGGGACTTGTAACCGTGTCAATTAGTGCAAGAACTGTATTTTCGGTGACCGCCTCAAGGATCAGATTCACGACTTCATCTTCACTTTCTATCCTAAATGGGATATCGACAACAACCGTTTTTGCCCCTGATCTTGAAGTGACATAGTCAATAGCGTTCCAACATGCCTGATATGCATGATTCGGAACTAGGATTTCATCGCCCTCGTTCAGAACAAGTGACCTAAGTACAGTATTAACTCCGGCGGTTGCGTTTGTGACAAAGGTCATGCCATCAGGTTCGGCATTCATGAATTCTGAGATCGCGAGAATTGACTCCCACCAGAGATCCCGACTAATCCTCTCGACGAAAAGAACGGGGTCACTCTCCAATCTTTCTCGTAGCCTCTGTTGCTCCTCCAGGACAGCAATTGGAGTGGCGCCGAATGAACCGTGATTTAGAAAGACAGTATTCTCGTCGAGACCCCAATGTTCGGACAAATCGCTTCTCCGGGGGATCATGCCAATACTTCCGGGACCCAACTTTCTGGATTTTGGGGCGATCTGTTCAGAATTTCCTCACAGGTCTCCAATAATGCCTCCTCAAATCTTCGAATGTCTATTGGCCTGCCATTACTGTCATGGGAATATCCGAGCTGGTGCAGACTAGTGTGGGTACCTTTGACCATTCCACAGCCTTCCAGGTCTTCGACCCTAGTGCCCGGGGTGTTGATGTTGATTGACATTCCATGACGACTAACCCAATGTAGGAATGAAAGGCCAATTGAACAGATTTTGTGACCGTCTACCCAGGCTCCCTGCATTGTGCTATCTTTGTATGAAACTACTCCACAACTTTCTAACGAGGCGATAGCCCAGTCTTCCAGTAGCCCGATAATCTCCCTAACACTCTGCTCTTCCAATTTCCACTTGATGATTGGATAAACCACCAATTGCCCCGGCCCGTGCCATGTGATGCCTCCGCCCCTGTCCGTTTCAGATGTTGGATAACCATCCACGGATACGCCATCCCTTCTGGCCTTGGGGCCTATTGTGACAACTTCAGGGTGTTCCACTATTATGAGCGTGTCAGGAATTAGGTCCTCAATACGTTCTTTCTGGAGCCTTTTCATTTCTCTGGAAACAATCGAGTGCTCGACCATTCCGGCTCTGAGGACCCTTATCGCCCCCATCCTAAAACCTCAGGCTGAATGTATTGCATGGCCAAGGGTCTTCAGAACTCCCTCATGGAAAGCCTCCGTCATTGTCGGATGAGCGTGAACCGTTTCTGCGATGTCCTCCAATAGGGCACCCATTTCCAGAGCTAGAACGAATTCACCATGCAGTTCAGCAACATGGCTCCCAACCGCCTGAATTCCCAATATCACATGATCAGACTCCCTCGCGACCACTCTGACGAAGCCACCCGTCTTCTCGGCCTCGAGAGTTAGCGCCCTGCCATTCGCTGCCAGGGGGAATTTACCAATGATCACCACCTCTCCCCTTTCTTCTGCCTCATGTGGGAGCATCCCAACAGAAACCACTTCCGGTTCAGTGAAGACAATAGCCGGAATTGAGACCTTGTCGAACTCCCTATCCAGTCCCGAAATTATCTCGGCCACCATCTCACCTTGTGCGCTAGCCTTGTGGGCAAGCATCGGCTCGCCGGAAACATCCCCTATTGCAAAAACACCGGGAATGTTGGTTCTACATTTCCTGTCTATCCTAATGAATCGTCCAGAGGCATCCATTCTGACGCCCGTCTTCTCCAAACCCCAGCCTTTGGTGTTCGGCCTCCTTCCAACGGTCACCAAGACTTTGTCGACTTTCAGAGTATGCTCCTCGCCATCCTTCTCAAATTTCAGGTCAACCTTTCTGGATGCACCCTTGCCCTTTACCTCGGCACCCCTGGCAAGAGAGTTGGTGTGTACAGTTACACCATGTTTTTTCAGCCAAATTTCGAGAGGTCGCCTCAATTCTTTGTCGAATATTCCTAGAATACTATCCATTCCCTCGACTACGGTGACTTTGGAACCTAGTTTTGCTAGAGCGCAACCCAATTCCAAACCAATGTAACCCCCTCCCACTATTGCTACCTTTTTCGGCAACCTCTGAAGGTCCAATGCACCCGTTGAAGAAAGAATGAACTCTTCATCACACGGCATGAATGGTAGATCGATATGACTTGAACCGGTGGCCAGTATGACATTTTCAGCCTCGATTTCTATAGTCCCTCCAGAAGTCTCTACCAAACACTTCTTCGGCGATGTGAATGTAGCCCACCCTTTCACCAAATCAACTCCAGCTCCCTTCAGAAGCGCCTCAACTCCCTTGTTGAGACGTTCAACTATGTCATCCTTCCATGATACCAGTGCAGACATGTCGAGCTCGGGGCTTTCAGATACAGATATTCCCATATGGCCATCAGATGTTGCGTGTTGACCAAGTGACTCGAATCTCTCAGCAGCATGAATTATCGCCTTACTCGGGATACATCCACGAATTAGGCAAGTGCCCCCAGCTTTGTCCCCCTCTACCACGATGGTGTCCAACCCCAATTGTCCCGATCTTATGCCAGCAACGTAACCCCCCGGGCCAGCGCCGACGACCAATACCTGGCATTTTCTTGATTCGACCATAGGGATCCCTCACATGAAGATCAAGGCAGGGTGCTCCATCATCCTCTTCAGATGCTGAATAAGCCTCGCGCCATCGGCACCATCAACCACTCTATGGTCGAATGAACTTGATAGATTCATAATTCTGCGGACAATAATCTGGCCATTCCTAGCCACTGGCATTTCCCTAGCTTTGTGCACCCCAAGTATGGACATTTCTGGATGGTTGATTATTGGTGTGGCACCTAGTCCACCATCTCTGCCCAGGCTTGTGATGGTGAATGTAGAGCCAGTCAGGTCGTCTAGACTTGCAGTACCGTCTCTGGCTGCCCCAGAGACCCTGATTAGCTCACTTGCAGCATCCCATATGTCTAGCGACTCTACATGTTTGACAACAGGTACGTAGAGCCCTCTTTCCGTCTGAGTTGCAATTCCAAGATTGACGGCTGAGTGCCTGTGTACAACTCCCGAATCATCATAGAAGTGCCCGTTGCACTCCGGATGTTCGGGCATGATCTTTGAGAGGGCCAGCATAATGAATGGCAGGTACGTCAATTTCGGTTGTTCTGGAGATCTGCTGGAATTAAGCATCTGCCTCAACTCTTCAAG
>CEUA01099497.1_pt1 | contig 11187 bp, 11 predicted proteins | sample 361541 | NCBI WGS metagenome assembly CEUA01 (sample SAMEA2623079, study PRJEB7988) | marine metagenome | isolation source: saline water (ENVO:00002010), including
TCACTCAAACGAAGGTGCACCTAGCATAGTATTGTGTTCCGTCGAGTTCTTGTTGCTAACCGGGGTGAAATAGCTCTTCGAATAGTTAGATCGTTGAGGGAAATGGGGATAGACTCTGTTGTCATCCATGGTCGTGAGGATAGGATGTCCCTACCAGTTAGGCTTGCTGACGAGGGTTTCTTTATTCCTCGAGAAGATCCACTAGCATCGTACCTTGACATTGAGGCAATTATCTCTGCTGCTAAAGAGGTCGGTGCAGATGCGGTACACCCCGGATATGGCTTTCTTTCAGAGAACGCTACCTTTGCACAGCGTCTCGAAGAGGAAGGAATAACCTTCATTGGCCCCTCGCCAGATTCACTCAGACTGCTGGGGGACAAGATAGCAGCCAGGGAGGCTATGTCAAAGGCTGGAATTCCAGTAGCAAAGGGTACCAATGAGCCAATTTCTGATTCCAAGGAGGCACTAGCACTGGCTTCAGAGATTGGATTCCCACTGATGATCAAGGCAGCCTCGGGAGGGGGTGGGATAGGCATGCAGGTGGTCAATGAAATATCCGATTTCGAGTCTGCTCTGAGACTATGCCAAGGACGCGCTGAGTCAGCCTTTGGTGATAGCAGAGTCTTCATCGAGGAGTATGTCAGCTCAGCAGAGCATATCGAATTTCAGGTTGTTGGGGACGGTTCCAGGGCAATACATCTTGGTGAAAGATTCTGTTCCATTCAGAGGAGACATCAGAAGATCCTGGAGGAAGGGCCCTGGCTAAGCAAGTCAGAAAGAGAAGAGATTGGTGCTAAGGTGGTCGCAGGTGCCGAAGCGATTGGTTACAGGGGCCTTGCGACATTTGAGTTCCTGAGGAACTCCAATGGAGAGTTTTACTTCATGGAGGTGAACCCCAGGGTCCAAGTGGAACACACAGTAACTGAGATGTTAACCGGCATTGATCTAGTTTCGTTGGGGATAAAAGTCTCATCTGGGGCCGAATTGCCAATAAAGCAAGAAGAAGTTAGTTTGAGCGGCCATGCAATCCAGGCTCGTATTAATGCCGAGAATCCGTTTTCTCTCGAGCCTTCTCCAGGAAAATTATGGGAATGTCACTGGCCAGGTGGCCCGGGCGTCAGAGTCGACTCTCATGGATTCTCGGGTTATGTGATGCCAGAGGCTTTCGACTCGCTACTAGCTAAGGTAATCACTTGGGCCCCAACAAGAGACCAGGCAATAGTGAGACTGGACTCTGCTCTGGAAGAAACCATCCTTCTGGGAGTGGATACGTTGATCCCCCTACATAGGGCCATTTTGCAGGAATCGGATTTCTTAGAAAAGAAAATTAACACCGACTATCTAGAAACACACACGGGGCTTCTTGTAGGTGATTAGTTGGAATTGGTTATCGTAGGCAGTATTGGCTATGACGACATTGAGACTCCGATTGCCACTGGTTCAGATATCCTGGGAGGCTCTGCAGTACATGCTGGCGTCTCTTCCTCATTTCACCTACCAAGGACTCCAGAGGGCGTCCGAAGGGTCGGTCTAGTTTCTCCAATCGGCAGTGATTTCTTAGATTCCCACCAATCTAAATTAGAAGATCTTGGGATAGACTTCTCTGGAGTCGAGAAACTCCCGGGAAAGACGTTCAGATGGTCGGGAAGATATTCGGGAACAATGGAGAATGTACAGACGATTTCAACTGAGGTTAATGTTCTTGGTGATTTTTCCCCCGAAATACCCGAGGCATGGAGGGCACCGAATGTTCTTTTCTGCGCCAATACTCATCCAGCCTCCCAGGTCCTAGTTCTAGATCAGTGCCCAAGATCTGAAATTACGGCTATTGATACTTTCATGTTGTGGATAGAGACTGAGTTCGAGTCCCTCTCTACAGCACTTAGGAAGGCTGATTTAGCAATATTGAATGAAGAAGAGGTTTGTGCAATTTCTGGTGAGGATTTCTTTATGAAAGCCATAGGGCCGATTTTATCCGGCGCCTGTCTCCATGGAGGGGAATCAGCAGGCAGTGGACCAAGTGGTCTTGTTATCAAGAGGGGATCTTCAGGAGTATTTGCCCACCTTCCATGTGGGATAATTTCCCTTCCTTCATTTCCAATCTCAGAAGTGGTGGACCCAACGGGTTGTGGGGATTCATTCGCAGGGGCACTCTTGGCTAACATGTCACAGAGGAAGGGAATCTTGAACGATATCGAGTCAATGAGGGACGCAATGGTCCATGCAACGGTAACTTCTTCATTTACAATTCAAGGATTGGGAACAAACAAACTCCAAGGACTTGAAAGGGGACTCTATCATGCTAGAATGGACAGCTTCCGAAGAATAGTCGGACTGTGATCAACCTATTCTTCTTAGTCCTGGGAGAGGATTTGGGTCTTCTTTAGAAGACGTCGGATTTAGTTGACTGAATCTCAATGAATCGTTTGACCTATCAGGCAGAAGCGCATCTTCCCTTTCGTCTCCAGACACCTTTTTTACAATTAAATCGAGCTTATCTCTAGCCGTCGAAGGGCGGTTTACATTTCGCATGGCGCGTACTCGAGACGAGATATCGGCTTGGTGGTCTTGATCGCTCCTCAATCTCATATGTTGAGTGGTCTGGAACCTCTCAGTTTCAATGCCATCGACCTGTCCTTCATTGCCCGCCACTCTACTTCTCATAGGGCCACCGGGTCTCAGGAGGCGAGATAGCCAGCCACCGGATATTCCGCCCGTGGATGGCGCTCCAGTCTGACTGCTACCTGACATAGTTGAGGCAAGGCCCTTCAAGGCGGGGTAATCATCCAAATTAGCCGCTCTAAATGTCCCCGATCCGTTCAAATTTTGTGATCTCAACTCTTGCTTGGCCTTTGCCTGCTTCACCACTCCTGCCTTACACTCCTCTCTAACTGCTTCCTCTGTCGGGGGTGGGAGCAAGGTTCTCGGGAATGGACCTGAAGGGGAACCGAACTCCTGATGAGCCCGCTTTATCATCTGAGAACTAGATTGCTGCCTCTCGGTCTGTTCTGTAACAGGGGTCTCGAAATCAAAGTCGAACAGGCCCATCTCATTAGAATCAGATACTTCTGAGGACGGACTGGAGTCGAAAATTCCTCCTGGAGCAAACATATCTAGACTCTCCGCAGCATCAGAGAAAGCAGAATCAATCCTACTTTCTCTTATTTCACTGGAATCCTTCTCCTTGTACCAATTCGGTGTCTCTTGTACTCCCCAAGCCCTCTCATAGGCGTTCTTTTTGACTGGATAAGCATCGTCTTTGACCTCTTCCGAGACATTACCAAAATACGATTCTTGCACCTCTGGTAATTCTTTGCTCATTTGTGCCCCCGAATCTGGACTGATTCCAAATACGGGAACGGAATTGTGACTTTTATGGCCACCCCCTATTTCATTCGTACTGATGGCCATTGGCAATGCAGCAACTGGTTTTTTCTCAAACTGCCCCGATACGTCCCTTAGTGTAGGGAATGTTGGAACTTCGGAGTCTAGATTTTCTAGGCCCAATACGGCCTCTTGCATATCGCTACCATGTCTTACTCTGTCAACGATCAGACATAGTTTCAGTAGATTTGCCTCATTTCCAGAGATTAAGTGCCTGTCACCAGAACCAGTTTCTATCGCCAAGATCGAATATCGAGACAAAATGTTGGAGATAATTATGGATGCCCCCAATCCAATCGCCAGCCAATTCATCGGAGAGAAGAAGGTTGTTATTCCGAGATATATCGAAATTATTCCTAGAATGACTGTCCCTGATGGAAGCATAGGTATCTTGAGATGTCTCATTCTTTCTATGGCACCTAAGTCAAGCCTCACTCCTTTTCCATCGAATCTTTCAATGGTTAGCTGACGCTCTGTAATTACGGCACAAAACTTCCCCCTCGCTCCGACTAAGTAGAGTCCGCCGATCAACTCGGCATCCCTCTTCTTAGTCGGGCCATTAGGCCCGGCTAATCCCATCCGATGCGTCGAGCGTATTATCCAAGGTATAAGTTCATGGGGGCATTACTATTGTAACCGTAATACTTCGCAACGCTTCTTCATTCGCCGATTTCCCTCAACGCATTGCGTTTCTTGCTTCATTTGCCATGCCCCACATTTCCTTCTCCTCATCTGTTTTTGGTTCGAACTGGGGGATTTGGACCGGCTCCATTGTCTCGTCAATTGCCACCATGAAGAAGAATCCTGAACAGATCTCTTCTCCAACCCATTCCGAACGAGAAAGCCTGCAGGAAGTAACATGGGCCCCTACAGTTCGAGGGGAAGTCCAAACTACTCTGGATGTAGTCCTAATTATGTCTCCTTGGAAAGCTGGCCTCTTGAACTTAAGAGCATCTACGGATACTGTTACGAAAACCCTGTGTGCGAACTTTGAGGCAACCATTCCCGCAGCCGTATCCATTATGGCCATCAGTCTCCCACCAAAAAGTGTGTTAAGCGCATTTGTATGGCCAGGAAAGACCTCGTCCAGCACTACCACGGGTTCTTCTGAGTATGGTCCTTCAATCTTCATTAATCGCTCTCAGCGAGCCACACTCCTTGAATACTTCAGTTTAAGACTCGGATAAATGGCGATTTACCGCTTACTTCAATCGAGCGACCACCTCGGAGAAACATGACAGTACCGGAACTCAGATGGGAATCATCAGTCTTTCATGATCCAAATGGCGGATCAGTACTTCTCTGGCCATACCTGCCATGCGTTCGGATGCCTGCAAAGATGCGACCGAGAGTTTGGGATGGTTTAGCGCTCCTTTCATCGGCTGATGAGCTAATTTCTCTAAAGGAGGAGGAGGAGCAGGACAAATCCAGTCCAGGAATTCACATGGAGTCAGCATTAGCATCGGGAACTACTCTGGGGATGCTTGTCAGAGATCTCTCAGAACTAGATATAGAGGGCCCATCAATACCCGATCCCGAGAGGATTAGACTTCTGAGACATGCTGAAAACTCAAGGGGTGGCATGCCAATCTATGCAATCGAACCCGGAATAGATGACCCAGAATGGGCGGATTGGCAATCCAGATGGGCGGATGAACAGGTAAGATTTCGAAACTTACTAGCCACTCTTGGCAGATCGAGAAGATGGTCAAGGGTTAGAAAGGAGGCCATAGCAAGGGTAATGCATTCGAAACTTGCAAGCCCAGATCTTGGCGCAGCATCTACTGTTTGCGCTGCTTGGTGGGCCGAAGAATCGATGTGTTTGACTAGGGAACTGATCTCTGAGAGAGATTCGAGATTTTCCTCAAGAATAAGAGGAGCCTTATCCAACCTTAGAGATGAGGAAGGCGGTGAATGGGATGGAGACGGACCAAACCTGCTAGTCCCAGTTCAGCAGGCTCAAGTTCCCTCATTACAGAATAGCCTAATTGCCTGTGAGTCAGTCGAGACAATGGAGAGGGAGCAATGAGCGGTGCCGAAATCAAAATAGAATCTCAGTCTTTCCGAGTCATCTCTTCCGAACCTGTCAATTTAGCCGATGCTGTGAAGTTTGCCGGAGCGAGGAGCAATGGCGCATTTGGTGTAATAGAACATGAGGAACCAAGGGCCCTAATTGTTGTGGATTCCGACGGATCGTTATTGATTCATGGAATTTCAAATCTCGAGGCCGCTTCGTTAATTGCAGAGGAGATTCTCCTCAGAATCGGACTCTCCGAGAAGGGAATTGTGATAGAAAGAGGTGAAGTTCTCGCCAGCTTCTCAGTTGGGAGAGCCGTGCTGATTGGCTTGGCAGCAGAGAGATTCAAGGATGCAAATCATGACTTGAGACTAGATGCACTTAGGATCGATGCAAAGAGACACAACTGTACAATACTCCTTTTCAGCAACGGCAGAGGTATTGTGATGGGGCAGTCATCTCGAAAGGTTGCTGAAATGGCCGTATCCCACTGGATATCAGAATTGTCTGAAGAAGGCGCCTTGGCGTGAGAAAATGCTCGCTGATGGGAAGTGGATCGGCCCCATCTTCGACCAACATTTGCATTTGGATCGGAACAATCGGTTCCTTGAAGCCGTTTCTGATTTCTCAAAATCAGGAGGAACAGCCATTATGCTGGTCCATAAACCTGAATTCTCCAAGTCTCTTCCTACCGATCATCAAGGTTACGAGAAAGCCTACTCAGAAACACTCTCAATGGCAGAGGAAATTCGTAGAAACTTCGACTTAGAGGTAGGGGTGGCCCTCGGGCCACATCCTGTCTCCTGGGAAAAACAGATTGCAGTTTTGGGTCTAAAGAAATCTACAGAACTTCATTTGGAAGCAATCTCCTTGGCATTGGAACATATTGATTCTGGAACTGCTAATTGTCTCGGAGAAGTGGGCCGTCCACACTACAAGGTCGATGAAGAAACATGGGAAGCAGCAAACGAAATGCTTCTGGAGATCCTGTCCATGGCATCTTCTGCAAAGACTTCTGTCCAACTCCATGTCGAAGATAACGGCGAGGTCACCTGTCACGAATTGAGTCAACTATGTAGATCAGCAGGTCTTCCTCTGGATCGTGCAATTAGGCACTATGCTCCTCCAGATGTAAGCTCAGAATTCACACATGGCCTCTCAGCCACCGTCAATGTCGGAAAGGGAAGTATTGCAACTCTGACCGAAACTGCTAGCAGATCAATTTCCCCTTGGGGGATGGAGACGGATTTCCTAGACGATAAGAATAGGCCAGGGGCAGTATTGGGTCCAAAGACCGTCCCAAAGCGGACTCAGGAATTGGCCTCAAGCCTTCTTTCCTCTGGATGGGAAGAATCCAAGGTTGAATCCTTGTTGCAAAATGTCCATTCAGATTGGCCAGAATCACTCTATGGTCTATGAGTTGAATCTCTTTAGTGGTGGCGCGAAAATCATCAATAGCCCGATTACAAACATAATAATCGAGATTCCCAGGAATTTCAATTCTCCAATTGGAGGCATTCCTTGGGTTTCCATTAACATCCTCAATATAGGTCCATTAATTGGGAGGAAAAATAATACCACAAAAACCCCAATCTTCTGTCTCAGGCCCATGAATATCCGCGTAGGCACGCGCTTTTCAAATCATTCAGTACACCGAATCGATTTAGGGATGACATGTGCCCGCTGAGTATAAGCGCCTGTAGTGAAGGGGTTATCACAAGAGGTTTCCAACCTCTTGTCCCGGGTTCGAATCCCGGCGGGCGCACCACCTTCTTCTTATGCCACAGCAAATTGCAAATTGAGACTGAAGCATTGAAACGCCCCCTGCTTTACGAAAGACCGTGACAGAAAGCGAGCAGGAGGAGGGGGATGTCGGAACCTCACTCAGCAAGGACATGTCAGAGCTTGAAGATGACAACCAAGTAGTCGGTAGGAAGATCTGGAGGGTCGTCCCCTATGTCACTAGATATTGGAAAAAGGCGCTCGGTGGAATTATGGCAAACGCCGGAGCCCGTGCTTTCGACCTGATCCCCTTCATCGCAATCGGGATGGCTGCAGATTATTACCAATCCAAGACATTCACCAACTCTCGAATTGAGAGAATAGTAAATTGGGGGCCAATACCTGATTTAGGGCCAATAGACTCCGTAGAACTTGGATTCGGACTCCTGATAATGGTTTCTTTTACTTTCCTAGCAATATTCCAGGGACTCAGCAATCAACTTTGGCAATCCACGGCATATATGGCGCAACACGATATTCGAATGGATGCCACTAACTCACTATTGAATATGGAAGCATCTTACTTTGAAAGCCGTCAGACTGGCAATCTGATGTCTGTCTTATCAGCAGACGTAGCCCAACTTGAGGATATAATTTCAGATGCGAGTACAAGTATGATTCGAATCACAATCACATTCTCAACTGCTTTCGTGATTATGTTTTGGATGTCCCCAAAACTGGCTCTAATTCTATTCGCACCATTGGTGATAATTGTTCCAATGGTGATTTGGTTCTCCACCAGAGTTCAGAGGAAGTATAGGAAACAACGAGAGAGCACTGGAGGGATCGTTGCAATTCTGGAAAACGTGCTTACTGGCGTAACTGTTGTTCAGGCGTATAACGCTAAGGAATTTGAGAGTGATAGGATTGGAAGGCAGAGCGGGGATTACCGCGACGCTGCCATTCAAGCTGCATTTATACGAAACCGGTTCATACCTGGAATTTACGTTGTGGCAGGAATCTCATTCGGCCTGTTAACATCAGCAGGCGGCTGGGTCATGGCAACAGGTGAGATCACTGTCGGACAGTTCGTTACTTTCCTTCTAATATCCACCAGGATGACAATGCCTATGTTCATTCTCGGAATGCTGCTAAACCAACTCCAGAAAGGCGAGGCTTCGTCGAAGAGGGTATTCGCAATAATTGACTTGGAACCGTCTATCTTCGACAGGGACGGAGCAGTGCCATTGGACGGGCCTATAGAATCACTCAGATTCGATAATGTTTCTTTTTCATATCCTACGTCGGATACAAATGTCCTGAATGGCATCACTATCGCTGCCTCCTCTGGGGATTTCCTAGGTGTAATGGGCCATACCGGAGCAGGCAAGAGCACGATTCTGAAACTTATTGAGAGGTTCTACGAACCACAAGACGGCCAGGTTTTGATCAATGATAGGGATATCAACGACTACCAGATAGAATCAATCAGGGAGAGGATAGGTTTCGTCTCACAAGATCCATTCCTATTCTTCGGGACTATTGGGGAGAATGTGGCATACGCCAGAGATGCAAACGACGATCAGATTCTCAGTGCCCTAGAGGCTGCTGGAGCAACTGAATTTGTATCCAGCCTCCCTGATGGTTTGGATACGATGGTCGGAGATAGGGGAGTGATGCTTTCAGGTGGCCAGCGAGCTAGAATCAGCCTTGCTAGAGCACTATTGAAAGACCCTGACCTATTGATTCTGGATGAAGCCAGCGCAGCCCTCGATGCTGAGACGGAGAAGCGTATTCAGGAGTCTCTGTTCGGAAGCTCAAATGGCGGCAAGAAGAGGATCACCATAGCAGTAGCACACCGCCTAGCAACCATTAGGAATGCCGATGAGATTGTTGCAATGGTCGATGGGGCGATAGTAGAGCGTGGAACTCATAGTATTCTGCTGGCGAACGATAACGTCTACGCATCACAGTGGTCAATTCAAACTGGGGAACTTGGCTCATTGGAGGAATAATATGGATCAAACCCAGATTCACTGGGTTTCTGTAGAGCCGGGATCGGTTGTCTTAGGTTCTGATAACCGCTCAATTCTTTTTGGTGGAATTGGGCCACGTCACGAGGTAAGCATAGACTACCCATTTAGAATCTCGGAAAGCCCATTAGATATCGAAGAAATATCCAGTATCGAACAGAATTCTGGTTTGGAGATAGCCTCTGATTCAGAATGGCAGCTGGCATACTCGAGAGGGCTTCTATCAGGAGTAGACGGCTCTTCCGAATCATTGGCAGATTCTGCAATAGACTATTGGGGCAAGGCATGTGATGGCAGACCATTCGTAAATGACGGCAATAGTCCGACTTTGATACGAAGATGGAAATCAGGAAAGGCACAAACCCTTACTGCTTACTCACAGGGAAGTAACGGTGGCCCCATTGCAGATGGAGTAAGATTGGTGCTTAGAGAAAAATCTGTTTGGAGCGAAAATCCCCCGTGCATCCCCAATAGCAGAAATAGATTGAACCTCATTATTGAAGAGATTCTGATTTGCACCATCATCGGTATTCTGCCTTCATTTGTCTGGGCATTATTCAATGCCAGCCCCGGTTACATCAGGGAAGGTTGGCTGAATCTAGTTCTTGGAGGGGTGTTCTTCGGTTTGTTCACAATGCTATTTTGGCGCCCGAGACAGCCAACTTGGCACATCGAATCCGGACGAATGACTGCTTCAAAAAAGAAAAAGAGAAGAAACCCCTAACTTCTATCTCTATCATCAATCTGTGAATTCGGACTCCCTGTAAGGATACTTATTCTGGCTTTGTTAATCCCGATCCCGTAATCCCACAACAGCATAAATGAAACCATCGACGAAATAATTACTGTGACCGGACCCTTGCTGGGGGATGGCCCAATCATCGCTCCAAACCATGCAATTATATTGAACAAGATTGCCAAAGTAGGTAGTTGGTGGACCGACGCTCTTTCAATCCCCAGAGGCACTGCTTCGGTCGAAATATCCCAGAATGAAGGCCAAGAAAGACCTCCATTTAGACAACCCCAAATGAAGGTAACAAACGATAAGCACACTAGGATGGGGAATGTAGAAACCAAGCTATGGCTCCATCCCCAAAGGCTCGGGTATCTCTTTCCCGCCAGGGTCCTAACGAGACCGTAGTTCCTAATCTGCCTCCTCACTCTCCCGATTCCTCTTCTTCGATGCCACATAGTTGCAGTCCCATCAGACCAGAGACGATGCCCCGATAACCTGATTCGATGATCCAGCATCACGTCTTCTGCACCTATCGCCCCACGATCAAACCCTCCAACCTCTTCCAAAACCTCTCTCCTGTAAGCCGAGTTCACTCCGGGAAGTTGTTCTACCTCCTCAAGGGCCCCTTCTGACTTTCTACCGTAATTTGTTCCAGCCGTCAGGAACTTATTGCAGAAAGCAACATCAATCGATTTCTGCCAAATATCTGACTCTTCAGTAGGTGCGAAGTTTGGCCCACCAACTCCGGATACCTCTGGGCGTTCGAACCATCTCTCCAATTTCTCGACCCAGTCTTGAGGTACGATGACATCATCATCAGTGAAGAAGACTAATTCGGAATCAGTCCCTTCAATGGCCACATTGCAGGCATCTGCTCTGTTTCCAGATCCCTTGTCATCGATGTACCTGAAACCCCTCTCCTCGGTAACACGCCTCCCAGGGTCTTGATCCGGCCCGACAACTACTACCTCCATTTCTTTGAATGTTTGATTCGTTAGTCCATCTAACGCCACTGCCAGCTCAGTGGAGTTGTCCACCGTGGGGATTACGACGCAGACTCTGCTAGGCACGAGAAGTCCGGAGAGGGAGGCATTGATGAGTTCACGGGTCAGTCATTGACAATTCTAGGAGCTAGGAAGTAAGTCCACCTTGCTCCACCTTCGTTACTCATCCACGTAAGTCGGAGAGGATACTTCTCCTCAAACTCAAGTGACACCTCATTTGTGAATCCACCAGCAAGTTTCTTGGTCAACTCACCAAGATACTGGAGAGAATAAGTAGAATGTGTCGGCGAT
>CEUA01135796.1_pt1 | contig 11179 bp, 17 predicted proteins | sample 361541 | NCBI WGS metagenome assembly CEUA01 (sample SAMEA2623079, study PRJEB7988) | marine metagenome | isolation source: saline water (ENVO:00002010), including
TCACCTCTACAAATAGTTTTGTACCATCCCCAAGGACGTTCACGTTTTATGGTCATACTGAAACTCCAGATGCTAACAGGTCATATTCAAGTTGATCCATGATTGTATTATAGTCACGGTCATCTTCATGGAAGTAAACGTCCCGTTCCGTGTAGTATGTATAAACTTTCCTATACAAATCTGGATGCTCTATATCCAGATCTATTCTTCCTTCTACTGCACTGATCAATGGTCGAAATTCAGTTTTGAATTGGGAGTAGAATGATCCCCTAGTCATATCATATAATAGTTGTCATGAATATTGTAGCACTCATGATATGTGTTGTCAAATTACCCACGTACTGTGCTTAGATAATTTAATACAAGTTCTCTTACTTCCATCAATTCATTAAAGCACTTTTGATTATGAGCACATGATCTCAAATGATTGTCTGGTTTATGTACTGACTCTGTAAACAAATCTATTGCACGAATCCACTTTTCTTGTTGTGTTTCTTTGTCAGTCACTGAGTTTTGATCGTTCATAGCAATTATTATAAGACAAAAAGAAAGGGGTGTCAAGCACCCCCTTTTAGAATTATTGAATTTTTATGCGAGTCTTGCAATTATCGCTGCTTTAATGTCATCCATAGCTACCAATACGTCAGTGTTCGTGCCATGGTCCTCAGCAAACTCACCAGTTGCCGTTCCTCTAGACTGAATTAGCCAACTCCATTCAGCAGCTGGCTCACAATAAGAAAGACCTATTTTTAATCCTCTAGCGGTATATGCCATTATGCTAGTCTTGCAACGATAGCAGCTTTACATGCATCCATTGCTACTGTTAGATCAGCGTTTGTACCACAGTCATCAGCAAACTCACCACTTGCTGTTCCTCTAGCACTAACGTTCCATCTCCATTCCGATGCTAGTGTGTCATAGAAGACACGGATTTTTAATCCTCGTGCGGTGTATGCCATTGGCTTGTTAGTTTATTTCCGTTAATTATTTAGGGGAAATTCACTTAGTGTTTTCTCATAGTCTGCCTCAAAAGCTGCTAGTCCAGCATCAGTTAGTACATGCTTATACATTTTTTCAAATACACCTACAGGTATAGTACAAATGTTAGCACCATATTCAAATGCTCTACCTACATCTCTTACATTTCTAATAGAAGCACCTAGGTATTCCACAGTCAAAGACATTTTGTTTAGCAAAGATGTTAGCGATGTCCTTTATTAAACACAAACCACCATAGGAATTGTCATCAACACGTCCCACGAATGGAGAAATATAGGTAGCACCTGCTTTTGCAGCAAGTATTGCTTGTGCTGGTGAGAATATTAAGGTAACATTAACTCTTACAATTTGTTTCGATAATTCTTTACATGCAACTAAACCTTCAGGTGTGCATGGAACTTTGATAGTTGTTTGTTGCTTACCAAACTTATGAACTAACTTCTCACCTTCTACAATCATTTCCAGTGCAGTGGATCCCGTTACCTCCATAGAAATATCTTCTACACCAAATTGTATAAGTTCCTCATATACTTCATGTGGATGTCTATGAGATTTCATTATCAATGATGGGTTAGTGGTTACCCCATCTATTAAACCTGTCGGATAATGCTGCTTAATCGTTTCTACGTCTGCTGTATCAAGAAAAATTTTCATCATAAAATTAACTTATGGTAGAACTATTGTATCATATTTAGACAGGTTTTTAAAGTCTAAATACTCATAGGATAATGATACCCTAATAAATGAACAAGCTATTTTTGGCTTCCTTGTTATTATTCTCTTTGACTCCTGCTGCCAAAGCAGATTTAACTCACAAACTGTCCTCCAGTGTACAGCTAACTGTTAATGCAGCAGCAACTCAGGTAGAAAGGATAGGTAGTTCCTATTCCGTAAGTGGTAATGGTCTAGACTCAACATATAATGATGGGTCTAGCGATATCTCAAACGGTATTGGTTCTATGGCTATAAGTAGTGGTGTTGGTACTCCAACTGCTACTTCATTCACACAAGACGTACCTGGTGCTGCCTTCAGCTTCAGTCAGTCTTACACTGCTGGAGATGCTCTAGTAACAACTGCTGCTAGTGTTGGTGCAGTATCACCACTATCAAGTCAGGTGTCTACTGCTGCTGGCGTTGCTGGTTCTTTGGCTGGAACCATTACTACTGCTGGTGCGATGACCGTAACAGGCGGTGGGGCTGGCACAGTCGGAACGGGACAGTTCGTATCTGAACTCCACGTGAACTAAGAAGTCTTATTATAATGGTAAGAGTTAGTGTTGTTACTACTGGACTATTCATTGCACTCATACCTATGGGTGCAATCGCTGTCCCCGTGGTCCCAAACTTCACTCAGGGCTCGATGACCAGCCACACGGAAACAACAAGTACCGTGACGGAAACCATAAACTCTATTGACTATAATACAGGTTGGCAGTATAGTGTATCAGGTGTTAACGTAGAACATTCGGGTACAAGTATGTCACCTAACTCGACTACGACTTCAAATACATTAGATGGGACTACTTCAACATGGACATCCTTAGATGCAGCGAACAAACCAGACTGGACAACAGTAAATCAAGGTCAAGCCTTTCAATTTACGGAAACATATCAAGGCCCAGGGGTTTCAAATCAAACAATAATACAAAGACAAACAGAAATAACAAGTGTCACAGATACGCAAAGCATATTCTCACAGTAGTTGCGAGTCTTAGTATAACTTCACCAGTACTAGCAAACACAGACGTAGGTGGTGTTAGTGCTACTGCTAATCCTATAGCTAACTCTTCTGGCTCAGTCACCAACCAGGCAATACAAGTATTACAAGGTCCGTATATAACTAACACTTATGGTGGTGGAATACAGTGTCAAGGACCCACTGCTAACATAACTCCCTACATTACATCAAGCGAATCTCAACAGTGGCCCTACGAGGCTTATTATCAGGATCCCGTGTACGACATGTCTACTAATGACGATGGAGACTTAATAAATCCTGGCAGCATTTTATATCACATACCTACTAGGACAGGACAGAAGGACAATTATAGTTTAAGTGCAGGGTTCAGTGCTACTATATCAATGCCACTAGATAGAAAATTACAAAAGCAATGTAAGGAAGCAGCAGCAGTTCAAATATCATTACAAGAACAGGTTACTGCTAATAAAAGATTAGACTTTGAGATAGCAAGACTTAAAAACTGTGGTGAATTAATGAAAGCAAATATAAGATTTAAAGCAGGTACTAAGTATGCAAAAATATGTGAAGACGTTGAGGTTGTTGGTGTAACTAATCTACCTAACCATGTACATAAGATAAATTACACTGAAGTAAAGGTAGAACAAGAAGCAGTTACTTCTGAAGTAACCTCTTCAACTCCTTCTTTGCTCGACTCGACTCCCGTTGTCCCAACCGTCTCTGTTCAGTCGAAAGACGTGGAGTCTCCTTCCCTAAAACCTTCTTCTGAACAAGACCAACAATCTTCTTCACAGCAGGTTTCACAATTTTCAACAGAAGATCCGCAATGGGTTTTGCAAAAAGGGCGGATGTCGCTGCAACAGTGGCAATCACCGCAGTAGTAGTAACAGTACCAACTTCAGGTAAATATTGCTGTGCAAAATTAGAGTCATCATATAATATTACACACTTACCATTAATTAACTTGTGACCAATAACTATTTCCTCACCACTTTTGGTTAGGTCTCCTACTCTAGGTTGACCTGGTGCTGGACATGCTGTTGTCTCAGGTACTTTAGTGTCTAAATTTGTATTAGTATCTGGAGGTGGTGGATCAGTGCTAGTATCTATTGGAGGAACAGGTGCTTCATACTCATAAACCATTCCTTCTGGTTCATAGTCCATGCTCTGAAAACTAGGAGTACCAGCATCACATAGTACCATGACACCATCAGGGTCATCTTCTATAATAGTTTTACTTTTATTCTTAGACTCGTGTGCCTGAACACAACCAGGCATATTGATAACAGGACTACCTATATTTTCAGTAACAGGTACTGTTGGTGGTATTGCTACTGGTGGATTTACTACCCAGTTTCTAGTCTCAGGTATATACACATCTCGTATACCAGCAGTCTGTACATTAATATTCAGATCAGGTATCTGTCGAATTTCTGTCATCGTATGTAAATACCCAATAAATTGTATATGATACAGCAACTAACAGTATGAACACCATAATGTTCACACTGTGTACTACATCACCCGTCAAAAACACCTTCATATTCATCTAAGTTTGATGGTTCTAACCCTACTGCTGCATCCATATAATCTAGTTCTCTTTTTCTTGAAGGTAAACCTTGTTGACCAGGTAATTCCTCAACAGGAATCACACCAACGTCAACAGTCTCAGGATTGATGGGTTTGGGTTCATCAACCCTTTTATAACTTAGATTTATGCGACCTTTGTTAAGCATGATAAGATCTTGTGCTGTCTTCTCATGCCCACAGTCAGCATACTGTTCACCCTTTTCATCTATGACTTTATAATATGGATACTTATACGTCATCTATCTCTGCCACATCTTCTATACATGCCTCACTCATTCTAGTTGCCATACCTTCTCCTATTTTCGCTCCTTGATTACCTCCAAACATAGTAACCCAGCCACTAGCAAGCCACCCAACAAAGGGAATGCCACTAACGGAAGGAGCAAGACTAGCACCAACGCTAGATCCCACAAGCCTACCCGACTGTGAGGCTCCACCCTGTGCCTTGATACACTCGATGGTTTTGTCACTAACTGCTTTCTGGCTACTCCCGTCTTCTGACAACGCTGATGGATCTATCCATGCCGACCTAGTAGATACAGGACCGCCATGATGTCTCGATCCATCCATAGTATACTGCTCGTATACCTTAGTAGTCTCAGTCTGTGCTCCTAAGAATCCACCTTTTCTTACGATGTCTTTATTGACTTCCATGATCTTAGGATCATTAGCCTGATACTTAATAGCATAACCTTCTGTTCCAGCTTCAACTTCGTATGAAGTGTAGTCACCAGCAGGTAAATTGATTAAAGGCCACTTGCTTTGTGCTATAGGTTCCTTACGTGTACCAAGTAATCCAATCATACCGATGTGAGACACACCAATCAAACCACTCAATCCAATAATAGCCCATTTTGTAAAATCTAATTTCATTGTGTTACAAGGTAAACTTTTCTTCAGTAGGTTTTTCAGTAGTAATCTTTAGTGGTGCTTGTTCAACCTTAATAGTTTGAACAGGACCGCTAGATCTTGCTGCTTCAATGAGTTTTTCCATATCAGCTTTAGTGATACCTACACCACCACCATTTGCTGCACCATTACCATTCTTTTTGTTGGCAGTTTGGACTCCAAATGTAGCTAAAACACCTGTGAAAACCGAGGCTATGAAAGTCGGGTCCAGGTCTTGCTTTGGTATCTGTAGTGCTGGTGGAAGATCTACGTACGCAAGGGTCAATATTCCCCCCGACCAGACCAAAATACCCAAACGGACGAAAGTCGACAGAATTTCTAACTGTTCCTCCTTATCGTCCATCTTATCTTTTAATGACCCGAAGAATCCTTTCTTCTTGGTATCATCAGTCTTTACTTCTGCTTTCGCAGTCTTTGGATCTGCCATAATGATATGATTATGCAGCTTTATTTAGCAGAAGGTAGACTTGGTATTGGCATTGCTCCATCTGTCATAGGTGGAAGAGATGGTGTACCAATAGCACCTGCTGCTGCACCAATTGCTGCTTCCTTTGCTGCCTCTTTGATGTTATCCATATTAAAATAGAGATAACCAGCACCACCAAGTACGAATAGTGATGTTCCAAATGACACAACGGTCATGATTTTAAGTAACTTGTCCATACTATAGACCTAAGATAGTTTTGAAATTCCTGTTCAATGTTAGTGATGTCATTGTGTGTTTCTGTCCAGTCCGAACAGAATTCATAGACTATTCTACAATGATCTTCAAGGTGGTGGGATAAGCAACGAAAGGCAGAAGCTCTTAACTTCAAGTGGTCGTCACAATACCTCCAATCTTGGGGAAGTTCCATAAATTTATAAAGTGTGTATTATATATACTACCTTAAAAAATATTTTTCTGCGTCCCAGACCTTTATAGTAAAGAAAGGTCTATGTCTTTGTTGCCCATCTATCGGTTTCACATATTCATCAGTCATCTGCATAGTTCTTTCACCTTCATTGTAAAACCAATTTGAAAAAGGTGCTATGCCTGACTTAATCTTATTTTGAATTGAAATAATTATATTTTTTTGTTCATCATCATATGCTTGGTCATAAGGTTCAATAGGGTTTTGGTTAATAGTGATGTTATTAACCATTTTACTATAGAAACATAGTCTTTTAAAGAATACTTTAACATTACCATTCATAATCACATCATTACGAATGGTTTCATATGGTGTGTTCCAGTCTTTTCCTGGTAAATATTCACCTATATTAGGATTAATCATAGACACTGTTTTGTATCTAAAATACTCCTTTTTACCGAACTGATATTTGTGATACCCTTCATTATCAATATACAAAATTTTCTGAGTACCTTTATCAAAGAGTAGGTTGTGAAACCCAATATCACGAGGTCCCCAATCAACTGTAGGGTCATTAATAAAGAACTTTTCATAATGTTTGAACACCCAGAACATTGCTTCATCATCCAATCCACCATTTATAAGGGCTTTAGCACGGTGAAATTCTTGATTAACTACAATTTCATTAGGTGTTTTAAAAGTACCAGAACGTTTAGCAGTGTAAGTAAACTTAGGTATTATCCAAGGATAACATTCAGGAAAAATAGGATCACGAAAGACCCCTATTTTATTTTTCATATCATATAATTGTCTATCAAGTTTATCTGTCTCCAGTTCTAAATCCATATCATGCAGTATATTCAAATAAATTTCTTCAGAAGCAGTAACATCAGTCGTTCCATAACCTACCACTCTTCCAAAAAGTTTTAGCATGTTCTTTCTAACCGCCTTAGAATCATTATTTGATGTACTCTCAGAAACAGAATGAATGAGTCTACTAGACATTATATAATATTTTTTTATTATCGATATCTGACACGGATTAGATCTTAATTTTTTATCTTTATTAGTGTTGTATAGGTTACCAAGTTCAGTATTAGTATATGCTTCCCACTCATTCTTCTTGAAGGAATTGGTTATATAATAAGGTCCATAGTTAGGTACTAATGGATCTGAATGGTCTTCAGAAACTACATTATTCTCATACCCATCAGAATGTATGCCAACAACAGGATTAGTTATACTCATTTTCCACTTTCTTTATAATATCATCAGCAAGTTGGCGGTGACCACTAGGGGATGGATGTTGACAAGGCAACCTATCGTACTTTAAAAATTTACCATCATCACCTCGTTTATTTATCTCTATATCGTATGTCATAACAGGTTTTCTTATGATAGTTGTTATAACATATGGTTTATTCAATGATTTTAACTGTGATTCTATTGATTTAACTGTGACAATCTCCTTTACATCACATTGTCTGTCTGAATATATCTCCTTATAGTAGTAGTCTAACCATTCCCTTAAATTATCGTTTGTTTTTAATTTTCTTGCTGAAGAATTACTCTTTAAAGCTGACCATCTCTGTTTCATCTCATCAAAATACTCAAACCTACTAGGGAATGTAGTTTGTATAAAAAAGAAATCAAAATCATTTAGATCAAATCTTATATCTTTTACTTGTGACCTATCTTCCTCATATACTTGCCCAGTAAAAAGATGTCTTAAAATTTGATCATTACTTACACCACTATTTGCCCAATTATATTCTTCTGCACCAAAGTGATCGCAAACTAATTTACTCCAACGATATTCTGAAGGGTCATATCCATTTTTTTTCAGACCTCCTCCAGCAGTAAATGAGCAACCGTCAAAGTAAAACTTCATGATTATCTAAAAAATACTCAGCATCTAAAACAACTAAGGGTTTTTTACCATTCTTTTTGATGAACACTATAGGTTCATGCTCACCAGAGTTAGAAGATGCCTGACTATATGCCTCCCAAATATTTAATTTCTCTTGGTTCTTACATTCTATACTGTATGGGAACTTTTCTCGTGCTGCTCTTGCCATGATGAGATCTTCACCACCAGCACCCATGCTACGTGACTCTAAATCTTCTGGGTGTATGTCTAACTTCTCAATGAGTTGTTCTCTTACCCACTGTTGTAGTCTCCTACCTTTTGCTTTTGCTGACTGTGTTAACATAACGACTTCAACATCTCCTGTGTCATCCACGTATTGTAATTTAGTCTCATACTTATGCCCAAATTCGTCATCTGTTGATTAGCATACTCTAATGCTATATGCTTACTCACCCAGATGAACTGTTCATAATCAATAATATACACCTGCCTTGAAGGTGATACTACTATGTTATGACAATTCATATCATCCATGGTTAGAACATATGTACTACCACGTAATATCTTACAGGAAATTTTAGAGACTGCATTATATAGACTAGCAATCTGACTTTGTATTTCCATGATCAATTCAAAGTCACCGTACTGATTGATCCATTCCCATAGTTTTAATGCACCATCTATATGCTCATACTCGTATGCTTTCTCATCAAAATTACTAACCTTTAGTAAGTAGGGATGATCTATACTGTTAAGTCTTTGGAACGCAAGGGTATATGGATTAACAACTTCGGTATGCTTGTTGTTATTCCGTTGAATATACCCTGTTCTTTTCAAAGTTTAAATCCAGTAAACTTATTCTTTTTCATGTCTTGCTTAATACCACCAACAACATAAGACTCTACTTCAGTCTCCTGTGGTGCTACCTGCATACCCTTACTACTAATCCAATGTTCAGTCCAAGGTAATGGATTATTTCTCAATGGTATATCATATACTGGGTCAATACCTACTGCCTTCATACGTTTGTTAGCAATCCATTCAACATACTGCTGTAACAGTTTGTCGTTCAGACCTATCATAGTACCAGTTTGGAACAGATAGTTTGCCCAATCTTTTTCTTCGTCAACAGCATTAATAAACATCTGTTTTACATTATCCTTCTCTTCTTCTGCAATAATTTTCATATCTGGATCATCACCCTTCATCCAGTTACTAATGATCTGTTGTGTTAGTACAAGATGCTGGTTCTCATCCCTTGCTATCAAGGAAATTATCTTAGCACTACCTTCCATCTTCTTCAGTTCACCAAAAGCAAACGAACAAGCAAAAGAAACATAGAATCTAATTCCTTCAAGGATGTTTACATTCATTACTGCACGATATAATGAACGTTTTAAGTCCTTCATTGTCCATTCAGAGTTAGGATGATCTCTCATACCATCTTTCCAAGCAGTACTCTGCCCATATTCCTGTGCATAATTAATGAACTCATCATATGCTTTAGTCACCGACTGAGCACGAGCAATGATACGTTCATCATCTAAGATAGTATCAAATACTTCTGATGGATTTGGATATACATTCTTAATAATATAAGTATAGGATCTGGAGTGTATTGTCTCCATAAATTCCCATACTTTCATAGCACCTTCTAGTTCAGGAAGAGCAACGTATGGTGCAAATGCCATACCAGGACCCCTTCCTTGCACAGAATCTAATAAGATCTGATACTTAAGGTTACTTGTAAAGATATGCTTTTGTGGATCAGTTAATTCCTGATAGTCACCACGGTCTTTCTGTAATGAAACCTCTTCAGGTCTCCAAAAATACCCTAACATTTGATTAGTTAACTTATCAAAGACAGGATATTTAAAATTGTCATATCTTTGAACACCAAGTGGTTGTCCAAAGAACATAGGTTGATTTAATGTATCGACACGGTTTCTATTAAAAACCGTCATACCTTTAATACTCATATCTTACAGGATTCACAGTCTTCTTGGTTGGATAGGTCAGCAACTAGGGATTCTAGGTCAATTTCGTCAGTCTTAGCATCATATGTGTTTTGATAATAAGAAGTTTTCCACCCATACTTATATGTATTCAGTAGATCTTGTGCCATTTGGGACACAGGAACCTCAGAATCTTCAAAATGTTGTGGATTGTAAGACCAGTTACCTGATATAGCCTGATCAAAGAACTTTTGCATTACGGATACTACGTTAATGTAACCCGTATTATCTTTCTGATCCCATAACAATGTGTAATTGTTTTTTAAAGATTGATACGATGGAACAATCTGTTTAAGTGGTCCTTTCTTAGACTTCTTAACTGAAAGATAGTCTCTAGGTGGTTCAATACCATTGGTTGCATTAGATACAACTGATGATGACTCACTAGGCATCTGTGCTGACAGTGTACTATGTCTTAGACCATGTATTCTAATGTCTTCTCTTAACTTTTCCCAGTCATGTTGTAGTGGTAGAGAACAAATCTCATCTACGTCCTTCTTATAATGGTCTATAGGTAATTCTCCATCAAAATATTTTGTACCACTAAACCCTTCACATGCACCTTTCTCTTCAGCAATCTTATTAGATGCTTTAAGTAGATAATATTGGAAGGATTCAGACAATCCATGCACAGCATCCCATGCTTCTTGTGAGTCATACTTGTGACCCAATCTAGCAAGGTAATGTGCTAGACCAATGAATCCTACTCCAAGACTTCTACGTGCCTTTGTAGACTTCTCTGCTGCCCTTACAGGGTACTCTTGATAGTCAATGATTTCTTCTAATGCACGTACAGTTAATTCACATAACTCTTCAAGTTCGTGGTCAGATTTGACCTTACCTACATTGATAGCAGATAATATACACAATGCTATCTCACCTTCACCATCAATATGATTGATAGGTACTGTTGGGAGTGTTATTTCTTGACACAAGTTGCTCATCTCCACCTTATCCTTAAAGGATGAGTGGGAATTACAATGGTCAATATTCATTATGTAAATTCTACCTGTCTCGGCACGTTCCTTAAGTAAAGAAAGGATGAGTTCTTGAGATCCGATTGTGGTTCTGGGGATTGCATCATTATTCTCATAGCCAATATACAACTCATCAAAGCTATCGGTCCCAAAACTCTCGTATAAGTTAGGACAATCATGTGGAGAAAATAACGAGATCTCTTCATTCTGTATAAATCTTTCATAAAATATCTTACTTAACTGGATGGAGTAGTCGAGTTTTCTGACTC
>CEUA01047608.1_pt1 | contig 11177 bp, 10 predicted proteins | sample 361541 | NCBI WGS metagenome assembly CEUA01 (sample SAMEA2623079, study PRJEB7988) | marine metagenome | isolation source: saline water (ENVO:00002010), including
ACATCAAACTGAGGATAATCATTAATTCCATCATTATTGGCATCCTTATATATACTACTTAAGTCACCATAATTAATTCTAAAGTCTTGTTCATCAAACTCATCAACACCATTTTCTCCTAGACTTGGTCCATTATTCCCATCCAGATCATTATTGGTAAAAGTATCCCATACTTCAATACTTTCTCCATCAATAATAATGGTGTTATTATTTAGGTTCTCAAATGTTTCTCCATCCCAGATGCCATTTCCTTCTCCCTGATCAGGTGGAATATCACCATCATCATCATAGTCACCGTCTCCATTATTATCAACAGCTGGAACCCCATCTAATCCAAAATCTAGAAGTACTAATGTTCCAAAAATATCCGCATAATTTTCGCGAACATCATCATCATATACACCATTACCATTTAAATCAACAAAAGGTTCAAATGGGACATCAAAAGCGTTTCCTAAATCATCCTTATAAGGTCCCCAATCATTATCATCATCCAATCCATTTGTACCCCAATCATCATCATATACACCGTTACCGTTAGTATCAAAGATCAACCTACCATTGGTATCATAAGTATAATCTCCAAATCCAAACTTATGTATGAGATCAACAATACTCCATGTCGAGTCAGGATGAGAATAATTAGTTGTTACAGCGCTTAAATTATTTAGGTCTGTTACTGTTTCAAATCGATCGAGCCATGCACTTCCCAATTCATCACTTTCATCAATATAACCATCACCATCATTATCAACACCATCCACCCAAGCTTCTTCTTCATCATCTATACCAATATCAATTTGTTCATCTATATAGCCATCACCATCATTATCAATTCCATCTGAATAATAGTTTCCTATTTTATCCTCAGTCACAAACCATAAAACCATACCATTATCTAAAGTAAACCTATTAAACTGATCACTCGATGCTTCTTCAACCATAGCTTCTGTAATAACTGGTGAACCAAATTCACCTCCATTTTCTGATATGTAGTCACCCCAATAGTATCCAACCCAAGATTCATCTGCCCCATCAACATGTTCTATCATTGACTGACTAAAAATTGGATTATTATCACTTTCTAATGCAAGCCTTCCTCCTCGATCAAGCCTATCTTTTTTTAAATTAGGACGACCAATAAATGCAGGATCGTGACCTTCATATTCATCTTCATTTATATGGGTCCAATCTTGACCCGAAAGAGCAACCCCAGAAACTTTAAACCCAAAATTGCCGAACTTGTGCGCAGTTCTAAAAGTTAATTTCTTAAGTAAATCCGTATCATTTTGAGCAAGCATTCCGCCTTGAACATTAATACTAGTTCCTGTAGTCCTAAGTGGCGAGGATGTCACAATATTTAGAACTCCACTGTGAGCATTTGGTCCATAAAGAGCTGATGAAGGACCCAAGACAACCTCAATTTGCTCTACATCTTCAAATGAAACGGGTATGACATTATAGGCTGTTAAACGTAAAGAAGGCACATTAGCCATTCTACCGTCTGTTAGAGTTAATAATCTAGAGCTGAATGAAGAGTTAAATCCTCTTGCAGTCATATTATAACTATCAATACCTGATTGAGTAAAATCAATACCTTTTGTCCCTTTAAGGTAATCACCCAAATTTGTATTGCTTTCTCTTCTAATTTCAGTTTTTGATATCACTGAAATTGCAGCAGGAGCATCCTCTACACGTTCTCTACGTCTTGAAGCAGTTACAACATATGTCTCCATTTTTATAGCTTCTGGATCCATTTTAATATCTAAAACTGTTGCTTCATTATCTGTTATGGTAAAACTTTTTTGAAAAGTTTTATATCCCATATAGGAAACTGTAACTGAATAATCCCCTTTGGATAATTCATTAATTATATAGTTACCTTCAGAATCTGTGGCAGCTCCAGAATTAGTCCCATCAATAATTACATTTGCTCCAATAAGAGGTGATTTTGTTGTAGAATCAAAAACCCTGCCTTTAATTGTCACTCCATAAATATTTGATCCAAAAAGAAATAACAGTAAAAAGATTTTAATCATATTAGTATGTAGTTTAAAATAAATAGCCTCAGTTAACTGAGGCTATTTATTTTAATAAAATGTGAAATGTTAAAAGTTATTATTTCAACAATAACATCTTTCCTTTTGCAGTACGATTATCTGATACAACTTCGTAAAAGTAGACACCACTAGGTACTTTATTACCTTGTGCATCCTTACCACGCCAGGAGATATTATAGGTCCCCGCTTTCAACTCTGAATTTTGTATTACATTTACTTTCTCACCTAAGATAGAGTAAATGGTCACTTTAACCTGAGAATCCTTCTCTGTAGAGAATCTTATCTTTGTCTCTGGATTAAAAGGATTAGGGTAATTGCCCATTAATTCAAACTTACTAGCTACTGGAGCACCTTCATCAAGTTCTGTCAAAGCGGTATTAGTCCAGAAAGTGTTAACTCTTTGAGTTGTCATATCAGGCATACAGACATTATCAACCTCGAAAACAAGTCTTCCCGTATTTTCATCACTTTCAAAGTCATAGTCATGACCTGAATCATCAACCCCACATTCATAATCACAAGCCTGTTGGACACCGATTAGAGTCATAGTTGGACCTGCTTCAAATATAGCACCACAAGCTTCAGAGGAACCACCAGCGCCAAGACAAGCTGCATAATCTGAATATAGACTTGATCCTACGCTTGCACCAATAGCCGCCGCAGCATCTCCAAAAAAGTAACTAGCAACTTCTTCAGAAGCAGTACTTAGTGCAGTCTCTAAATCGTCTCCAGCATTTAAAGCGCTATCAAGAACCCCAGGGAAAACCGATGAGGCAACTAAAAAATTAGCTGTAAAAAAGTAACCTGTTGGGGCAAGAGGTTCATCTCCATTCATAAGAACTCCATCAGCTCCTGCAGGATCAAAAAGGTATCCATGGTTTGCCATTACAGTCCCTGTTGAGAGAGAATCTCCAGTAAATGGGTCAACATAAAATGACCCAGGATCATCAGCATTAACCGTATTTCCTGTTCCACCTAATATTGGAAATTGAAAAGATTCTTCAGACTCAGTCCACATTAATTGCGCATAAAGATCAGGGTTTACAACAGCCAGGTAATTCTCTATGTTCACAAGCGTGACAGTATCAGCTGGTGCAGTAGGAACACCAAGAAAATCATCTAAAAGTCCATCATCGTCTGCATCTCCTAAACCACTAGCACTTCCATCATGTGCTTCCCAATAAATTTCAAGGTCAGTAGGTACTGTATGAGCTTCATCAGTATAATCGATTGTAACCATGCCCCAATTCTCCATATCAGTACCTGGTCCATAATCTACTCCATATGTACCATTTACAAGATCTGCTGCACCAAATTGAGCGAAGACGCTAGATAATGAAATTCCCCAACCCATGGAATATGCATTTGGATCATCGGGATGAGTAAAACCTGAACCATCTGTCCATGTACCTGCTTCAGAAACTCCTGGAACTGTAGCAAACGTTGAACAATTATCAGATTCAGTCGTTGGGTAAGTACTACCCTCATTGATTGTGAAGTTACCATCATCATTTAAATCCACATTCATAGAAACACCCGCTGCTAATAGATATGCCTCATTTACTAGAGGAACTAGCTGAGTAGTAATGGTATCACCAATCGCAAACTCTTTGAGAGTATGAGTGTAACCCATTCCCGCTGCAGCTGCAGCTGTGCTTGGCCAAGAGGCCGTTGACTTGTGGGAACCTGACTCTTCGTCTTGAGGGCTCTCAAATTCTCTAGCAACATAGGTATATTCAACAATAGCTGAAGTACACTGCCAATTTGCTTCAATTGATTGCGCTTGGACAAAGGTAACGGTTGAAATAATTATAGAAAAAGAAATCTTTAACAATTTTATCATACAAGGTCTCCGTTTTATTGGTTTAATAAATTGATTTAAAGCCTGTAATATTAAAGTTCTTGATTGCAATAGGGCAATAGATTTTAAAAAAAGTATATTTAACTATCCCCAAAACCAAATCATTATCTTTAACGTTATTTAAATGTAAGTCTACTCTTTAGACTAACCTTACAAGTATAGTATAAAGTAAACGGTTGAGTCAATCAGTATTTCTCATCTTCATTTTTCGAATTTCGATAGCTCCACCTTGCCCATAAAATCCAAAGACAATAAAGAGAAAGGATACTACCTCCCACAAATAAAATATGCCCTAAAATTTGACCATAAATAGTTGTCATGTCATTTGCTGATTACTTGTCATTTTAATTATATTTACGTTAAATATTATAATCACTTTTTTATAAAACCTCTAAAATAAAATTTAAAAATGAAAATAGCAGTTTTGGTCAAACAAGTTCCAGGTTCTGAGTCCTCTCTTCCCATTAAAGATGATCAAAAATGGATTGATGAAAATGTAGCCTCATATGTAATGAATCCACCTGATAATTATGCAATTGAGGAAGCGTTACTTATTAAAGAGAAACTGGGTGAAGGAGAAGTTGTCATAGTTAGCAAAGGTCCAGACAGGATTCAAAAAGTTATTAGAGAAGGATTAGCTAAAGGAGCGGATCGTGCCATACATCTTAAAGAAGATACCATGGCAACTGATCCTCTAAATATTGCAAAAAGCTTTTCAACAGTACTTAAAGAAGAAAATTTTGATTTAATTTTTACTGGCCTTCAATCAGATGATACTGGGATGGGACAAACAGGTGTATTAATCGGTGAAATATTAGGGATATCAACTGCAACTCTTGTTATTGAAACTGATATTCAAGAAAACAAAATTAAAGTAAAACGTGAATTAGAATCGGGTTGGTTTCAATGGGTTACCTTACCCCTTCCCGCTTCCATCAGTATTCAATCTGGACTAAACAACCCTAGGTATCCTTCTCTTAAAGGAATTATGGGAGCCAAAAGAAAAGAAATAAAAATCGTTCCTGAGAATGAAGATAACAATCGAAAACAATTTCAGGAAATTGATAGAATTTTTGCTCCAAAAACCGATAAAAAAACTGAGTTCATTGATGGGGATACCGATGAAACTGTTACAAGGATAATTGAAATTTTAAAATCTGAAGTTAAGGTAATCTAATTTATGGATATATTAGTTGTTATAGAGGATAATCATGGCTCAATCCATCGAATGAGTAAAGAAGCCATCGTTGCTGCCCAGCATATGGGAGGTTCAGTTTCGGCGTTAACTATTGGAGAAAACGCCCTAAAATTTGGAGAGATACTTTCAAAATATAACCTTTCAGAAGTCGTTACAGTTAATCATGATTTGGTTTCATCATACAATGCCGATGGCTATGCGGAAACTATAAAACAAATCATTCAAGATGAGAAACCAAGTAAAATTATTATTGGCCATACCTATCAAACCCGAGATTTTATGCCAAGGGTAAGCGCAAAATTAGATATACCATTTATTTCCGATATTATTTCTCTAGATGAAAACCAGTACATCAAACAAGTCCTAAATGCCAAATTAAATGCCTCATCCTCAACAAGATCTGATTGTTGCATTCTAAGTTTTCAATCTGCAGCATTCAATGAAGAAGCCTTATCTCTAGGATCTTGCAATATGAGATCTTTTGATGTTGATTTAGATTTATCTAAAGTTAGATCAGTATCTGAAGCTCCCTTCCAAGAAGAGGCTGGTGATGTGGATTTAGATAGTGCTGAGGTTTTAGTTTCAATTGGAAGAGGAATCGAAAAAGAAGAAAATATACCCCTTGGATTTGAGCTTGCAAAGGCAATCAGCGCTGAAGTTTCAGCTAGTCGTCCAATTGTTGATGCAGGATGGATAGATTCATTTAGACAAGTAGGAAGTTCCGGCGCTGCAGTCTCTCCTAAACTTTACTTTTCATTAGGAATATCTGGAGCAATTCAACATGTCGTTGGTATGAAAGGTTCTAAATTTATTCTTGCAATTAACAAAGATCCTGAAGCCCCAATATTTGAAATAGCTGATTACGCGGTTGTTGGAGATGTTTTAGAAATAATCCCAAAGTTAACTGAGGCATTAAATAAACAATAAGCTATATAAAAGTTAATATGTATGAAACAGTTTAGATCATTCGTAACTACTGAAACTAAAGAAAACGTATTTAATTATTCAATTCAAAAAAGAAATCTTGCGGACTTACCCAAGAGTGATCTACTAATCAAAGTCCAATATTCTTCATTAAATTATAAAGATGCTTTATCTGCAACCGGAAATAAAGGCGTAACTAAAAAGTATCCTCACACTCCTGGAATAGATGCAGTTGGCACCGTAGAAGAGTCAAAAAATAAAAATTTTCCAATCAATTCATCCGTTATAGTCAGTGGATATGATCTAGGAATGAATACCCCAGGTGGGTTCTCAGAATACATCAGCGTACCATCGAGTTGGGCTGTAATCAAACCTGATTTATTAACTTCACAAGACTCAATGACAATCGGAACTGCAGGATTAACTGCTGGATTGTGCATAAAAGCAATAGAAGATAAAAAATCTATTAAAGGAATAAATGCTATTGTAAGTGGTGCTACTGGCGGCGTAGGCTCTATCTCCGTAGCGCTCCTTTCAAAGCTTGGCGCAAATGTAACTGCAGTCACTGGGAAAAAAAACTCCCATCAATTTCTCAAAAACCTTGGTGCTCAACAGGTAATTGACAGAAATCAATTTCTAGAATCAGTAAGAAGGCCCATTGGGAAAGGTTTATGGGATGCTGCAATTGACGTAGCAGGAGGAAAAACCCTAAGCTCAATCTTATGCTCATTAAAGTATGGTGGAATAGCAACATGCTGTGGATTAGTAGATAATCCAAATTTTGAGACTTCAATTTTCCCTTTTATTCTGCGAGCAAATCAATTAGTGGGTATCGATTCAGCTGAAGCTGAATTATCAAATAAAAAAAAGATTTGGGAACTGTTCTCCAACGATTGGAAGTTAAACAACCTTGATCAACTTACTCATATTGTTAATCTAGAAGAACTATCCTCTGAGATTGATAAAATCCTTTCTGGAAATCAAAATGGTAGAGTCATCATAAAATTATAATTCATTGGAAATTTTAAATTATATAGGATTAATTGATAAAAACATTCTGATTTTTATCAATCAAACTCTTTCAATTCCATTTTTTGATTTTATCATGCCAATTATTACTAATGAACATAATTGGACGATACCAATTTTATCTCTTATACTATATATGTTACTTTTTAATAAGATAAAAGGAAAAATTGTTCTAACTATTATTATTATTACCCTTGGTATAAATGATTATTTTTGTGCTTCAATTCTTAAACCTTACTTTGCTCGACTAAGACCTTCCCATGAACTTTTAGAATACATAAGCTTACTTGTTTCCAAAGGTGGTAAATGGAGTTTCCCCTCTAATCACGCTTCTAATATATTTGCTTTAGCAACTATAATAGGCTACTTCTATTCTAAAACAAAAAGTGGTATGTATTTCCTAGCAATTTTAATCTGTTTTTCAAGAGTATATGTTGGGGTACATTACCCGTTTGACGTATTAATCGGCGGGATGGTAGGCTATAGTATTTCTTGGATAATAATCAATGCCTGGGTTGAGTTAAAATTAAAAATGTTTAAACGCAACCAGCTCTGGGTTTGGCATGAACTTAGAGAGCCAGATCATTGAAAACTAGTTTGGTAGAGTATCCTTTGAAGGCTTAACACCAAATGGTGAGAACCCTTCTTGTTTGCTAGGCATTTTTATCTCTCCATGCTTAGATTCATATTTTTTGACATTCTCATTTAATGCACCCACAAAAGCTTTTGCATGTTGCGGTGCCATTATAATTCTTGAATGGACTTTAGCCTTTGGAACACCAGGAAGAATTCTGGTAAAGTCTAAAATAAACTCTGCTGGGCTATGAGTTACAACAACAAAGTTAGCATATTCACCAGAACTGACTTTTTCATCAAGTTCAATATTAATTTGCTGTATATTTTTCTTTTCTTTATTCATGGTATGTCCTCTATGAGAATTTAAGGTTTAAGGTCTCTATCATTAAATTCTTCCCAATCATCATTGATCCCATCAAATTGAGTATAGTCTTTAATGCCTTCATTTTCTTCAACATTTTTAGGATGAAGTTCATTTTCGTAAATATTAAATAGATCTTTCTTTTTTTCAAACTCACTTGGATCACCTTCTTCTTCCTTGGTTTGATCCAAATCATCAACATCATCACTGTAAACTTGTTGATCAAAAAAATCAAGATTCTCAACAATGCCATTGGCCATTAAAAACTCTAAAAAATCAAGAAATTTTCTACTTTTTAGGTTAACAGAACAATGGGGACACTTAAGTGAATCTCTAAGATCAACTTCTTCAATTGTATTTTCACATACGGGACAAATTAAGCCTTCAAGCATTGTAAATCCTTTTAAAATCGGTGGTCAATATAAAAGAGTGAAACGCTTTGAGCAATAACATTTACATAGAATTATAAATATAATTAAAGTATTTTTTTTCTTGTTCGAGTAATAGTTGATTTCTTCTAAACTTTGCTTTTTCAGCAATCTCAATAAATTCTTTTAAAGTTATTTTTTTTATTTGATTATTATTTATAAAACTAAATGAAGATATGTTTCTAGGGGGAAATGACTGAGATAAAACATTACAACCAATTCCAATTTTAGTTCCTGTATTTAACATAGTACCTATCGATGTTTTTGTATGATCTCCAATAAAACTGCCTAAAAATAGTTTATTTGAATTGATAAGCTTGTCATTGATTATCATAGAAACATTTTTATAGTTATTCTTTAAGTTACTGTTTGTCGTACCAGCACCTAAGTTAACCCATTCACCAATACAACTATCACCTAGGTAACCATAATGAGATTTATTAGTATACCCTTGAATAATAGATCCACTGACTTCACCACCAATTTTACAATGAGGACCAATTATCGAATTGCTAATTTTACTATTAGATTTTATTATAGTATTCTCCCCTATATATATGGGGCCCTCTAGGTTAGAAAAAGGTTCAATTTGGACATTCTTACTTAAAATAACCGGTCCTATACTTTCATTAAAACAAACATTTTCATATTTTTTTTTGTTTTTAAAATTATTTTGTGCCTCTTTTACAGCTTCAGGGATAAGCTCTATTAAATCCCAAAGATAATCTATAATTACACAATCAATTTTTTCCCCATTTTTGACATTTGGATGACTTTTGATATTATTTTTTTTACTTTGTAACCAAATTTTTGACTGAGCTAAATTTAAATTTGCAGCTAATAGATCATCGCCTGATATGTATTTTCTTGATGGCTCAGAAAATACCCGATTAATTAAATTTCGATTCCATAATACTCTTGCATTTAACCAAATAAGATTATCTTCATTAATTTGATTTACATTTTTTGATGGATACAACTCTGATGTTAAATTTTTTATTGATTCTCTAACCCATAATGAAATTGAATTTTTTGGAAAAATTTGATGAATTCTGCCAAGAAGCGAATTCGAACCATATCTTAAATCAAATACGGGTCTATTAATAGTGAGTGGCTCAAGATTAAGAGCTTTTTCATCTTCAAAAAGAATTATTTTCATTTTAATCCTAGTATTTTTTCAATAATCTCGTAATTTTTTTCTAAAAAACCTGTTGATGAAGGTTTAATAACAATACTATAAATTTTATCTGAGAATATTGATTTATAACCAATTTTTATGGGTATGTCTAATTCAAGAGAAATAAATGATATAGTTTGTTCTTCTGATTGATTTAAATCAACAATAGCTTCATATCTTGATAATTTAATATTTTTTAACAATTCAAAATTTGTTAAAACACCAATGTAATTAAAATCATTATTTGAATAAGTTATCGTATTAGGTTTAATATTATCTGTATAAAATTGAGTTCCATCTTCATGAATAAGATAATTAACTTTTAAATCATCCCTTATTAAATCATTTTTTATAAAATGAGATGCTATTTGAGCATATTTTTTCTCAGCTGGTAAAAAAAATAAAATGTTTGAGATTCCTTTACCATCTTTACCAATACGAATTAAATTATTTGCATTAATTTTTGATCGAAAAAATCTATACCATAAAATCAGTAGGTTATTTCTCCATGAAATTTTCATGATTAAATTTAACATTTCCAATTATTGATAAAAATTCTTCTAATAAGGTAAATTTTAAAAAGAAATATAAATAAAAATATGGCATTTAATAAAAAGTTAATCTGGGGAGGTTTAGGTTGGGTTATGGGTGGTCCTATTGGTGCAATACTAGGAGTTGCCCTCGCATCAATGAATCAGGGAAACTCATCTCAATGGAGACAATTCAATCAACAACCAAATATTGGTCATGCGACAAAACCAAATGATTTTGCAATAACCATTCTAGTTCTATTTGCAAAAGTTATGAAAGCCGATGGAAAGTTACTAAAGTCAGAACTTGATTATATAAAGAAATTTCTAATTCAACAATTTGGTTTACATCAAGCTCGTGAATTTATGATAATCTTTAAAGACATTTTAAAACAAGAATATCCTTTAAAACAAATCTGCCTACAAATCCAAAGATCTATGGATCATCCAAGTAGATTAGAATTAATCCATATCCTTTTTGGATTATCTGCTGCTGATAAAGATGTTCATATTGAAGAACTTAAAGTAATACAAACTATTGCAAACTATCTAAATATTAACTCAAATGATTTCGAATCTCTTAAGGCTATTTTTGCAACTGATAATGAAGCCATTTATAGAATATTAGAAATAAAATCTTCTGCTTCAAATATAGATGTTAAAAAAGCATTTCGAAAAATGGCAAATAAATACCACCCTGATAAAGTATCTCATCTTGGAATAGATAGACAAAATTTAGCAGAAGAAAAATTCAAAGCAGTAAATAATGCCTATCAAAAAATAAAAGATATAAGAGGCATATCATAAAAAAAGAATCACCAGGACAATTCCCTTATAAAAGAGGTCTCTATGAAAAGATGTACCAGGAAAAACTATGGACCATGCGCCAATATGCAGGGTATACTTCTGCTTATGAATCGAATAAAAGGTATCATGATTTATTACAAAGTGGGGTAATGGGCCTTTCTATTGCTTTTGATTTACCAACTCAAATTGGATACGACTCTGATCATAGTATGTCTGAGGGTGAAGT
>CEUA01059191.1_pt1 | contig 11171 bp, 11 predicted proteins | sample 361541 | NCBI WGS metagenome assembly CEUA01 (sample SAMEA2623079, study PRJEB7988) | marine metagenome | isolation source: saline water (ENVO:00002010), including
GAGCTGTGATTCCTACAATAATTTCTCAATTATTAAATAAAAAATTTGATATTAATTTAGGCAACCTATTGCCTACTCGTGATTTGACTTATGTATCTGATACATGTAACGGTTTTTTGGAAATTTTAAAATCAAATGATTTATTTGGGAAAGTTACTAATATAGGTATGAATAAAGAAATCTCAATAGAAGACTTGGCTAAATTAATTGCAAAAATAATGAGAGTAGAAATAACCTTCAACTCTTCTAATGAGCGTATTAGGCCTGAAAAAAGCGAGGTTGAAAGATTGATTTGTGATAATTCAAAATTGGTTGCTTCTACATCATGGAATCCTGAATATACTTTAGATCAAGGCTTGGTCGAAGTAATTAATTGGATGAAAGTCTCTAAAAATTTAAATTTATATAAAATAGAGCAATATAATGTATAAAATCCCATTATCTGTTCCATTATTAGATGGTAATGAATGGAAATATGTAAAAGAATGTATTGATACAGAATGGGTATCTTCTGCTGGTAAATATGTTGATCTTTTTGAAAAGAAAATTACTGATTTTACTGGTTCAGAATATGCTGTTGCTTGCGTTAACGGCACATCTGCAATTCATATTAGTCTCAAGCTATCTGGAGTAAAGGAAGGAGATGAGGTGATAATTCCATCATTAACATTTATTGCTCCTGTAAATGCTATAAGATATTTAGGAGCTGATCCGATATTTATGGATTCTGATAATTTTTATAATATTGATGTAGAGAAAACAATTACATTTATAGATAATGAAACATTTTACAAGAATGGGAACTCCTATAATAAAAAAACTAAAAAAAGGATATCAGCCATTATACCTGTTCACGTTTGGGGGAATGCGTGTAGTTTAGAAAATTTGGTTGAAAAATGTAAGAAGCGTAATATAAAAATTGTAGAAGATGCTAGTGAAAGTTTAGGTACATTTTATAATTCTGGTAAACATTTAGGAAAGCATACAGGTACTATTGGAGAATTTGGTTGTATTTCGTTTAATGGTAATAAAATTATTACTACAGGAGGTGGTGGAATAATTCTTACTAATAGTAAAGATTTAGCTGATAAAGCCAAATATTTAACTACTCAAGCTAAAGATGATCCTGTAAATTATATTCATAATGAAATTGGTTATAATTTTCGTCTTACGAATATTCAAGCTGCATTAGGTGTAGCTCAGTTAGAACAAATTGAAATATTTCTTAAACGAAAAAAAGAAATTTATATTAGATATAGTAATTTTTTCAACAAAATTAATGGCCTCACTATATCAAAAGCTCCAGAATATGCTAACAACAATTATTGGATTTCTTTATTGCGGGTTGATCGAAAAAAATATGGAAAAAGTAGATGTCAAATTATGTCTATATTAGAAAAAAAAGGTATCCAGACTCGTCCTGTTTGGCATTTAAATCATTTGCAGAAACCATATTTAAATTGTCAAAGTTTTAATATAGACATGGCGATCAAGTTAGTTGAATCATCTCTATGTATGCCTTCTTCATCAAATTTGTTAAATACTGATATTAATCAAATATTTGAAATATTTTATGAATGAAATTTTATTAATTGGAGCAGGTGGCCACGCAAGGTCGTGTATTGATGTCATTGAGTCCTTGCCAGGATACAAAATTATTGGTTTAGTAGAAAAAAATAATACTAAAGAGAAAAATAATTTAGGCTACCCTATTATAGGTTGCGATGATGATTTGGCTCATTTAAGAGATAAATATGAGCATGCTGTTATATCGATAGGGCAGATAAAAACTTCGAATCATAGAAAGAAAATATTTGATATGTTAAATGATCTTGAATATAATATACCTACAATTGTTTCTCCTAGAGCATATGTATCTAAACATAGTAGAATAGGTGAAGGAACGTTTATTTTTAATAATGTAATTATAAATTCTAATGTCGAAATTGGTAAGAATTGTATAATAAATAATAAAGTTTTGATTGAACATGATGCTAATATTGGCAATCATTGCCATATCGCTACTGGTGCAATTATAAACGGTGGTGTAAAAATTGGTAATAGAACTTTTATAGGTAGTGGAGTTGTAACTAAACAGTCTATTGAAATAGGAAATGATTGTATCGTTGGTGCTGGAGAAATTATAAAAAAAAATATACAATAGTTTGATTTTTAAAAATAACACAATTATTATAGCTGAAGCTGGAGTTAATCATAATGGGTCAATTGATCTTGCTAAAAAATTGATAGATGTTGCAGATGAGGCTGGTGCTGATTATGTGAAATTTCAAACATTTAAGGCAGCTTCTTTAGTACAAAAGAATATTGAAAAAGCTAATTATCAAAAAAAAAATACCGATAATTATGAGTCTGCCTATAATATGCTAAAGCGTTTAGAGTTAGATAAAGATAGTCATTTAGAATTATTAACATATTGTGAAAAAAAGCGTGTAAAATTTTTATCAACACCTTTTGATATTAGTAGTGCAAAATTTTTATTAGAATTAGACATTCCAATTTTCAAGTTGCCTTCTGGTGAAATAACAAACCTTCCTTATCTTGAATATATAGGGAGTTTAGGAAAGCCTATTATAATGTCAACAGGGATGTCTACTCTGGAAGAAGTTGGGTCTGCCTTAGAAATATTGTATAAAAATGGAGCAGATAAAGGTTGTTTAACACTTTTACATTGTAATACAGATTATCCAACTCCTATGAGAGATGTGAATTTGAATGCTATCAATACTATTCGTAATGAATTTAAAATTAATGTAGGTTATTCTGATCATACACTTGGAATAGAAGTGCCAATTGCAGCAGTTAGTATTGGGGCAAATGTTATAGAAAAGCATTTTACACTTGATCGTTCTTTACCTGGCCCTGATCATTCTGCGAGTTTATTGCCAGGAGAGTTAAGAAGTATGGTTTTGGCTATAAGAAATATAGAAATAGCTATGGGTAATGGCTTAAAAATACCTTCTAAAAGTGAATTTAAAAATATTTCTAACGTAAGAAAATCTATTGTAGTTAAAAAAAGAATTTATAAAGGTGAGCTATTTTCAAAAGAAAATTTATGTGTAAAAAGACCAGGTACAGGACTTTCTCCTATGCTGTGGAATAAGATTATAGGAACCAAAGCAGATAAAGATTACGAAATGGATGAATTAGTTAAATGAAAAAGGTATGTTTCATAACTGGTTCAAGAGCAGAATATGGTTTATTGCGATGGCTGATGGATTTAATTAATCAAAATAATAAATTTACCTTACAAATAGTAGCAACTGGTATGCATTTAGTAGAAGAATATGGTCTCACTTTTAAAGAAATTGAAAATGATGGATTTATAATCAATCATAAAGTTGAAATGCTGCTTGCTTCAGATACATCTTCTTCAATTTCAAAATCTACAGGGTTAGGTTTATGTGGATTTTCAGATGCTTATAGTATTTTAAAGCCAGATGTTATTATTGTATTAGGAGATAGGTATGAAATATTTTCTGCGTGCATTGCAGCCATGTTTGCAAAAATACCTATTGCACATATTCATGGTGGTGAAAAAACTTTAGGGGCATATGATGAATCAATTCGTCATGCAATAACAAAAATGTCTTGGTGGCATTTCGTTGCAACTTCTGAGTATGAGAAAAGGGTAATTCAGCTAGGTGAAAACCCAGAAAGAGTTTTTAATGTTGGAGGGTTGGGAGTAGATTCGATTAAAAAATATAAACTTTTATCAAAAAAAGAATTGATGGATAGAACAAAGATTAAGTTTTTTGAAAAAAATCTCTTAATAACTTACCACCCTGTAACTTTGGAAGATAATTCTTCCAAGAAACAATTTTCTAATTTATTAAAAGCCTTGGGTGAATTAAAAAATACAAAGTTGATTTTTACTTTGCCTAATGCAGATTCAAATAGTAAAATCATTAAAAATATGATAGTTGATTATGTTGCATTAAATAAAAAAAAATCTATTTTTTTTAGTTCATTAGGTCAGGTTAATTATTATTCACTTCTACAGTATGTTGATGGAGTAATAGGTAATTCTTCTAGTGGTTTACTTGAAGTGCCTACATTTAAGATTGGGACTATAAATATAGGTGATAGGCAAGCTGGAAGAATAAAAGCAAGAAGTGTTATAGATTGTAAGGCGACTTGTTCATCTATTGCTGATGCAATTGAAATTTTATATAGTGAAAAGTTTAAAAAGAAACTTGATCGTGTTAAAAACCCCTATGGATCTGGAAAAGCTTCAGGTAAAATAATTGAAATACTCAATAATTCAAAATTTAAAAATAATATTAAAAAAGAATTTTATGATTTATGAAAAATATTACAATCAATTTAAATACTACTATTAGAAAGGCAATGAAAACATTAGATAAAGCTACTGAAAAGTGCCTTTTAGTAGTAGATGATACTAATGTTCTTAAAGGTACTCTTACGGATGGAGATTTGCGTAGGAGTATATTGACTGGAATAAAATTTACGGGCTTAATAACTGATAGCTATAACTCGACCCCGACTACATTGCAAGCTGGTAATTATACTAAAAATGAAGCCCAAAAACTCTTGAGCGATTTAAAAATAGATTTGATTCCTGTTTTAGATAAAAAACATCATGTTGTTGATTATATAACATGGTCAACTTTAGGACCTGTAAGAAAAGAAACTAAGCCTTTAAAAAATGTTCCTGTTGTTATCATGGCTGGTGGAAAGGGTACTAGAATGAAACCATTTACTAATGTCTTGCCAAAACCACTTATACCAATTAGAGAAAAGCCTATTATTGAGCATATTATTGAAAGTTTTACTAGTTTTGGTTGTTCTGATTATTGTCTTTCTATTAATTATAAAAGTAAAATAATGAAAGCCTATTTTGACGATTTAAAGCCTGATTACAACATTACTTTTATTGAGGAGGGAAAGCCTTTAGGAACAGCTGGAAGTTTATATTTATTGGAAAGATCTTTCCGTCACCCTTTTTTTATTACTAATTGTGATAATATAATAAAAACAGATTATGGAAGTTTATATGAATTTCATAAAAATGAATGCTTTGATATTACATTAGTCGCTTCAGCTAAAGAATATATAATTCCTTATGGAACGTGTATTTTAAATGATAAAGGTGAATTAAGAGATATAAATGAAAAACCTAAATATGATTTTTTAATAAACACTGGTCTTTATGTAATTAATCCTGATATTCTGCAATTAATTCCTCAAAATACTTTTTTTAATTTTACAGATTTAATTGAAAAAGCAAAAAATAGTGGTAAAAAAATAGGTGTCTATCCTATTGATGAAGATGATTGGATTGATGTAGGTCAATGGAAAGAATATAAACAAGCTGTAGAGGTGATGTGATAAACAAAAAGTCAATTTTAGCTATAATACCTGCAAGAGGTGGTAGTAAAAGACTTCCCAGAAAAAATACTTTACCCATAAATGGAAAGCCTCTAATTTATTGGACAATTAAAGCTGCTTTAAAAAGTCAGTATATAGATAAAATCGTTATATCTAGCGATGATCATGAAGTGAAAAAATTATCAAGTTTCTATAATGTTGACTTTATTGATAGACCTAAAGAACTATCTTTAGATGATTCAACAACAATTTCAGTTGTTATGCATGCTTTTGAGAAATTAGGCGCCAAGTATGATTATATAATTCTTTTACAGCCAACTAGTCCCCTTCGAAATTCTAGGCATATAGATGAGGCTATTAGTTTATTAAATAAAAAACGAAGTGATGCAATCATTTCAGTTTGTGAAGTTGGGCATCCTCCAATATTTACAAATAAAATTCCTTTAGATGGTAGTATGGAAAAGTTTATTACAAATGAAATGAAAAATAAAAGAACGCAAGATTTCCCTCAATTTTACAAAATTAATGGAGCAATATATATATGTTGTATTAATAGATTGTTTAAGGAAGAGACATTTTTTATAAAAGATAATATATTTTCATATATAATGAGTAAAGAAAAATCTATAGATATTGATGATGAATTTGACTTTAAGCTTGCGCAATATTTATTTAATTCTTGAAAGTTTTTTAATGAATTATAGAAACCATATTAGGAATAAGATGTACTTTTATAATATAGTATTTTATGTAATTTTTATAACTTATAAAATTTGAATTGAATTGTAATTATATTATTTAATTACAATTAACATTATATTTTAATTTGAAAAAATACATTCGAATTATTCCTAGATTAGATATAAAAGGAAACAATCTGGTTAAAGGCATTCATCTTGAAGGATTGCGTGTTCTCGGAACACCTGAAGATTTTGCTTTATATTATTATAATAATGGTGCTGATGAACTTATTTACCAAGATTGTGTTGCCAGTTTATATAAAAGAAATAGTTTGCTTGAAACAGTTAGACGTACAGCTAAATCTATTTTTATTCCTCTTACTGTCGGTGGAGGCCTGCGAACACTTGATGATATATATAATGTTCTTAGAGCAGGAGCTGATAAAGTCTCTATAAATACTGGCGCAATAAATAACCCGGATTTTATAGATTCTGCAGCAAATACGTTTGGTAGTTCAACAATCGTCGTTGCTATAGAGTCGATACGCCAATCTGATGGTATATATAAGGCATTTACTGATAATGGTCGTGAATATACTGGGAAGGAGGTCTTGGAATGGGCAAAAGAAGCTGAAAGTAGAGGTGCCGGTGAAATATTATTAACTTCTATTGATAACGAAGGAACTGGCAAAGGATTTGATATTAATTTAGTTGAATTATTAATGTCTACTATGCAAATACCTGTAATTATTCATGGAGGTGCTTCAAACTCTGATCATGTTTATAAAGTTATTAATGATTTCCAGGTTGATGCTGTCGCTATTGCTTCAATGTTTCATTATTCTGCGATAGGAGATGGTGATTTTATTAGAAGCACTATTCAAGAAGGAAATACACAATTCTTAAATGAAAAAAGATCATTTAAATCGTTTAAAAATATTTCAATAAAAGATTTAAAAGAAAAATTAAAGCAGCGAGATGTTCCTATAAGAGAATAAAGGTTTTTTAATTTGATTGATGTAGCAATTATTGATTATAATATGGGTAATTTATTTAGTATTAAAGCAGCTTTCCAGGAAGTTGGATTAAATGCTAAGATTACTTCAAGCGAAAAAGATATATTAAATTCCAAAATAGCAATATTGCCTGGTGTAGGCGCATTTGGTGAAGCTATATCTAATATTAAGAAATTAAACCTTGATAAAAGTATAAAAATATATATTGATACTGGGAAGCCATTTGTGGGAATTTGTTTAGGGATGCAATTGTTGTTAGAAGAAAGTGATGAGTTTGGAATACATAAAGGCTTGGGTGTTTTAAAAGGGGTAGTTAAAAAATTTGATTTTATGTATGATTCTAATGGAAGATATCCTATTCCACAAATTGGTTGGAACAAAGTATATAAAACTCAATCTAGTTGGAATGATACATTATTAAAAAATAATAATGATGGAGATTTTATGTATTTTGTTCATTCTCACTATATAATACTTGATGATCCTGATATAAGTATTGCTAATACAACTTATGGTTCTGTTAATTATTGTTCAGCTTTGAAATATAATAATATTTATGCTGTTCAATTTCATCCTGAAAAAAGTAGTAATAATGGATTGAAAATATATAAGTATATGAAAGAAATCATTTAGAAAATAAAATATAATTAAGATTCGTAAATAAAGGAACAATAATGCTTTTAAAGAAAACGCTTGATAAACAATTAGGAAACAGTGTTAATAAGAAGATATTTTTTTGTAAAAAATGTGTTATATCAAATCAAAGACCTAGAATAACCTTTGATCAAGATGGAGTATGTAGCGCATGTAATTATGCTGTAATTAAAGAAAAACAAATTGATTGGAATGAAAGAGAAAAATTATTATTTCAATTACTTGACAAGCATAGATCTAAAGATGGTAGCTATGATTGCATAGTTCCAGGCAGTGGAGGTAAAGATAGTTCATTTACTGCTCATGAACTTAAACATAAATATGGAATGCATCCACTTACAATTACTTGGGCTCCATTTATATATACCAAAATAGGTTGGGAGAATTATTTAGCATTTAAGGATTCAGGTTTTGATAATATGCTTTTTTTCCCAAATGGTATAATTCATAGGAAACTATCTAGACTTGGTTTTGAGTTTGTAGGTGATAATTTTTTACCATTTATTTATGGTCAAAAGGCTTATGCATTTCATTTATCTGTTAAGCATAAAATACCTCTTATATTTTATGGGGAATCTGGTGAAGTCGAATATGGAGGAAGTTTAAAAAATATGAACAAGTCTCATGAAAGTGTTGAAGATTGGGATGAATTGTATTTTAAGGGTCTTAATATTGATGGTTTAGTAGATGTCGGTTTAAAAAATAATATTTTAACTAAAGAGGAGGTCGCAAATCATGCCTTAGAATTTTATAAACCCCCATCTATAAAAGAAATAAATAATATAGGTACGCAAATGCATTGGTATTCATTTTATAAAAAATGGATACCTCAAGAAAATTATTATTATGCAAATGAAAATACAGGCTTTATTGCAAATCCAGGTAGATCTGAAGGTACTTATTCAAAATATGCTAGTTTAGACGATAAAACTGATGGATTTCATTATTATATGGGGTTTATCAAATTTGGTATAGGGCGAACAACTTCTGACGCTGCACATGAAATTAGAGAGGGGCATATTAGTAGAGATGAAGCTGTTGCTTTAGTTCAGAGATATGATGGAGAGTTTCCTGGAAAACATTTTGATGATTTTTTAGATTATATTAATATAGATGAAGAATATTTTTATAAAATAATTAATTATTATAGAGAAAAATCTCCGCATATTTGGACTAAGGTTAAAGGTGAATGGAAGTTAAGGCATAATGTAGCAGGCACTGGTGCTGATGATTAATGAAATGTAAAAATAGGATTAAATGAAAAATAAGATAATTTTAATCGTTGGTTTTGGAGCTATTGGATGTAGACATGCACAATCTTTACTAGAGGAGGGTTTTGATAATATTTATTTATATGATACTTGTAAAGATATTATAAATGATAATATGAAATTAATTGGTTATAATTTATCTGAAGTTAAGATTGTTAATAGTCTTGATGATTTAGATTCTGATTATATTGATCTTGCAATTATATCCACATCTTCTTATCATAGATTTGATATTTTTAATAAATTAGTAATGAAAAATATTAAATATTTTTTATTAGAAAAAATTGTATTTCAATCTATGGAAGAATTTAGAAAGGCAAATGAAATTATATGTGATAATGAATTATTTGCATATTGTAATTTTCCTAATAGATATTTTATTAACTATACTCAGTTAAGAAAAAAAATAAAGCTATCATCTAAATCAGATTTTTATATTTCAAGTGGAGATTGTGGAATTGCTTGTAGTGGAATTCATTATTTAGATCTGTTTGAATATTTAACATGCAGCTCTATCATTGAATCTAAATCCTATCTTGAAAAATGGTCTAAAAATAATAAAAGAGGAAATAATTACATAGATTTTAGCGGAGTATTATGTGCAAGAAATGAAAATAAAAATAATATTGAACTATTCTTTGATAAATCTCATAATGGTGGAACTATGATTAAAATATTACTTGATGATGAGACTGTGCTTTTGTCTGAAACTGATTCAAGTTATTATTCTATAAAAAAAAATAATGAAATTATAATAAGTCAAACCCTAAATATAAAGCCACAAAGCAAACTTACTTCTAAATTAGTTGAAGATATTTTTTCTCATAATGCGTTGATTCCAACGATTAATGAGTCTAGGAATGCTCATTACCATCTATTTAAAGAGTGTCAGAAAGCTATTAATCAAAATTATACTATTGATTCTAAATGTCCTGTAACGTAAATATTTTATTAGTTGGAACTGGATCTATGGCGATTGATTATCACAATGTTTTAATTGATTTAGATTTATCTTATTCAGTCGTTGGAAGAAGTCAGAAGTCCTGCGAAAAGTTTTTTAATAAAACTAATAAAAAACCAATCCAGGGAGGTTTAGGAAAATATTTATCTTCCAAACCATTGCTTCCAAGTTTGGCTATAGTTTCTGTTGGAGTACTAGATTTAAAAGAAGCAACTATTAATTTAATTCGATATGGTGTGAAAAATATTTTAGTAGAAAAGCCTGGAGCCCTTAATGATTTTGAGCTTAATGAGATTCTTGAGCAAATGAATAAACATCAGTCAAATGTTTATATTGGGTATAATCGTAGATTTTATGCTTCTACAGAAAAGGCTAGAGAAATAATAGATTTAGATGGTGGTGTTACTTCATTTAATTTTGAATTTACTGAATGGACAACTATAGTTGAAGATAGTAATCAAGCTTCTGAAGTTTTAGAAAATTATTTTTTTGCTAATTCAACTCATGTTGTTGATTTATCTTTTTACCTAGGTGGTTGGCCAAAACAAATGGAATCCTTTTTTAGTGAATCATTGAGTTGGCATAATAGAAGTGCAATTTTTTCAGGATCTGGTATAAGTGATACCAATGCACTATTTAGCTACCAAGCTAATTGGAAGAGTGCAGGCAGGTGGGGTCTTGAGATTTTAACTAAAAAGCATCGATTAATATTTAGGCCATTTGAAAAATTGCAGATACAAATAATTAATGATATTAATATAAAGTATGACACATCAATAGACTATAAATATGATGAAAAGTATAAACCAGGTTTATTTAAGCAGGTAGAGCATTTTGTAGAACAATCTCGATCGGATATTTATATGCAAAAGCTATGTACAATCAGTCAGCAAATTCATAATTATAGAAATTATTATAGAAAGATAGCTAACTATTAAAACTAATTATGTTTCATAACAATGGATTGCCTGATATGTTCAAAATCCTAAAAACCTTATTTGTTTTATAAATACCGGTATGGTTAAAAAGTATTTTAGTAACTATACTAAAGAATTTCGTTTAGTAAATTCTTTGCAATTTATAAAATTAGCAATATTAGAAATAATTAAAGAAAAGCTAACTAAATGTCATTGATTAATAGAGGTATTAAAAATTCTTCATACTTGATGGTAAGTAGGCTTATTAATCTTTGTTCTGGATTATTTATTTCAATATTTAT
>CEUA01067802.1_pt1 | contig 11161 bp, 10 predicted proteins | sample 361541 | NCBI WGS metagenome assembly CEUA01 (sample SAMEA2623079, study PRJEB7988) | marine metagenome | isolation source: saline water (ENVO:00002010), including
GGCCACGTTTTAGAGTTGAAACCACCATCAGTCAAACAAAATGCCTGTAGAACCGCCATTGAGATATTACTTAATTGTCGTGACCTTTTAAATAAAAAAGGTATTCATTGTGAAATAATAAGTGCTGGTGGAACGGGTTCCTATGAATACTCCTCAAACATACAAGGCATCACAGAAATTCAAGCAGGTGGTGGGATTTTTATGGATAGAAAATACCGTGACGAATTTCATGTTCATTCCTTAGACATGGCTCTTCACCTTCAAACAAGTATCACAAGTAGAAAAGCCCGGCAAATTGTGACAGATTCAGGATTCAAAGCTATTTCCGCGTATCATGGCGATCCCATCGTGACGAATTGGCCGGATCTTACTTTAAAATATCTCTCCGCCGAACATGGTGTCTGGGCACTGAGCGAAAAGACCGACTTACCACCCCTTGGCTACCAGTTATCCCTTATACCTGGCTATACCGACTCCACGACAATGTTGCACAGGAATTTTTACGGTTTCCGCAAGGGCATTTTGGAGAGTGTCTTTCCTATCTCCGCGGCTGGATTTCTCGATTAACAAACTTATGAATCTATTATTGATTTCCATAGACAGCTTAAGGCTCGATTTTGTTTCCAGAACCAATCGCCAAATTCAAACACCAAGCTTTGACGATTTGACAAATAATTTCTGTTTTTATTCGAAATTGTTTTCAACCGCCTCAGCTACTAGACCTGTCCACACTTCATTATTTACGGGTTTGTATCCTTTCGAACATGGTATTTTGAGTCAAAGCTCAACAAATATGCGCTGTGATATTCCTACTATTTTTGATCTTGCAGAAAATTCAGGAACAGAAATCAAAGGCTTTTCCGAGGTTAATACTCTTTTTTCGGGTCTTCCTTACGCTAATAAGATTGTTGAATACCAACCTTCTGAGATACACAGAGCCCTTACCACAACATCAAATTATCAGCGCATAGTTTTTTTACACTTTTGGGGTGCGCATACCCCTTATGGTGCATCCGATTTATCCGCACTTGGAGAAACCGCTGACTTATTAAATTCTGGAAGACACGATATCGTACGTAATCGTTACTCAAGAGCTATAGAGCGTATACTTGAAAATCAAATTGCCCCATTAATTCGAAAAGCTGACCCTAGCAAATGGGCAATCATCATTTTCTCGGATCATGGAGAAAGTTGGACTTGGGACGAACCATATCATGGATGTACATTAAAAAATAGTGTTCTTCGAGTCCCTCTATTCTTTCACATACCTCACTCTGGAAACCCACCACCAGTTCATTCGATCATGTCTATTATTGATCTTTACCCATCAATCCTTAATCTCTGTAAAATAGAAAATGATTACAATGGATTTGCCCAGGATTTTCTCTTACCAAATGATTCAACATTGTTCAGATGCGCACAAATACACCCAGACCCCCTTCCTAATGACCTAAAATCTAGCGTCGCTCAAAATCCATTTAAAGAAGTTACAAATGGGAAGCAATGGGCACTGTTTAATGAACGAGTAAAGCATACATGCGACCAAGACAATAATTCCCGACAAACTGTCAATGTTTTTGAGGAAACTATCAATGACAACCCCATATGGGACAATGATTTTTTTGATGCTAAATGGAATGAGCTATGTGCCATTTCAAATTGGTCTGACAAACCATTTCAAAAAGATGTGGATTCTGACCGTGACATACTGGATAGACAACTGCGAGATTTAGGATACTTGGATTAATATTGAGATTTCATACCTCGACCACGCTCCGTTCCAACGTCTTTAAATCAACCTCTACAAACGTGCTACGACCAAACCGCCCCATAATTTCACCTGGATTCAACAAAATTATTCCGCTTTCCAAAACGGTGTCATGAAGTTTATGATTATGGCCATAACAAACTAAATCTACACCTCCAGCCTCTGCAAATTGTTTGGCAATTTCGGGATAATGGCTAGCTCTAATCCTATAGGATTCCAGGCAAAAATCAGCCATTTCGCCATGTATTTTAACATGAGGGAAGGTCGAAGCCTGTTGAGTCAATAACCATCTATCACCATCATTGTTTCCCCAGATAATATGTATCGGTCCAGAATAGCCCTCTGCCAACTGAACTAAGGTAAATGGAGCGCAAAAATCACCTAAAAAGAGTAGGTAGGAATTTTGTGGACTAACTATTTTTAAGGTACGATCTAAGGCCCAAATATTATCATGAATATCGGAAAGCACATATAATTTCAATTTAATTATGCCTGTTTTTTATATATTTTGCTAACTTCTCTGCATCGGGATCGTTTAATTCGTTTAAAATCTTCATCCAGCGCGAAATGATTTTTTTTTCATTTAAGGCTGAAGGATAATACCCAATTTTCAGATAAAGAGATATTGCTGGAATACGAAAATCATCAGTTAACAAAAATATAGGATAAGGACGATGAAACCTAGCAAAGCGTATAGCTCGGATTATAACATGGGATCCTAAGCCCATTCCGAAGTAATTAGGATCTGTAGCTATCCATCCTATTTCCCAACTTTGACTCCCATTATGTGGTCTTAAATAAGCTCCGGCACATGCAACGATGTTGTCCCCGTTAAAAACGAACTGTTGACCTGAAAAGAAGGGTTGACCTGATAGGATTTGTTGAAAGCGCTCTCTATTCCAAGAACCTAGTTCGCCATTTTCTATCAATAAGTTTAACCACCTATTTCTGTCCTCTTCTCTATAACACCTTGACCTGAAACCCTTTGGAAGTACGGAATCGTCTGGAGTACGCAATAATTCAGGAAACACCATTCGCAACTGAGGTCTTGAATTTAATCTATTTAAAATACTGTTGAGCCTTTTTATCAAGCCATTCACGTTGATTATTACCGACCATGTTGTTTGCGAATAACTGAGGATTTAAACTTTTCAGGCTCAAAGGAATCAAGCCTTTTAATACGAATCTTAGGAAATTGCTCACTCAGTTTATTTGGAGGCCGTTGATCATAACCAAGAGCTATCACATCCGGATTGATTTCACTAACAATCCGAAGTAAATTCATCCCCTCATGGCCTAATACCACGTTTACGGCAATACCTAGTTTTTCAACTTTTTTCTTTCGCGTTATTTCGTCATGATCTGGCAGGCGCCCCTTCAGTTTACCAACATTTGAATCTCGAGCGATAACAACAATTAATTCGTCCCCAAGGAGTGAAGCCTGCGTTAAAAAGGATTCATGTCCAGGATGTAAATAATCAAAGGTACCACAACATAATACTCGAATTTTTTCAAGAGCACTACTCATTCTCACGACGATCAATCCAAAATTCTATATTACGATCAGCACGTAAAAGAAGCCCAAAATTTGAGGCATCTTCAAAGGAGCTAAAATAACCGATACGAACTCTAGCTTCACCATTACCATCCCTCTTTGTGATATAAGCTGGATATCCTTCGTTCAATAGGTCACGTAACAAATCTTTAGCCTTTGCGATGTCTTTATAACCAGCTACCTGTACTGTGAAGCGTCCAGACGGATCGTAAATAATAGCTTTACCGTAATCATAATCCGACTCAAAATTCTCCTTAGGGCTGTATTCAACTGACTTCGGTGTTTTCTCACCCATTGGATCATTTTTAACTGAATCAATTCTTTCAGGTCGTCGTGTTTCATTTATAGCAGAAGAACCATCTAGTCGTACAATTTCCGTCCTCGATCTTTCACCACTTTCTTGAACACCTAATTCGTCGTCATAATCTATTTCACCTTCACATCCTATACAGCAAAGATAAATTACTATAAAAAAAATTAAATTAGGAGTGTAAATAACTCTAGTGTATGCTTTTAAGAATATCATAATTTATCGAAATAGTCTTTTCAATATCCTGCTCCGTGTGAGCTGCAGATGGAAACATACATTCGTACTGTGACGGAGCAAAATAAATTCCTTTCGACAAGCAGCCTTGAAAATACTTTGAGAACATAGCTAGATCCACATCCGCTAGGTCACTAAAGCAGGAGACCCCACCCTCTTTGAAAAACATAGTTAACATTCCACCTATTCGGTTCACAGAGTAATTAAGGCCCAACTTTTTGATATTCTCTGACATACCAATTTGGAGGTGATTGGAGGCTGTAATCATTTTTTTAAAAACTACAGGATCGGAAAGTAACTCCAACTGAGCTAAACCAGCAGCCATGGCTAATGGATTCCCAGATAATGTTCCTGCTTGGGCAATTTTTTTTCCACTAGGTGAGACATTATCCATAATTTCACTTTGTCCACCATAGGCTGCAGCAGGTAAACCACCACCCACGATTTTACCCAGACAGGTCAAATCTGGATCAATTCCGTAATATTCTTGAGCACCTCCCTGCGATACCCTAAAGCCAGTGATCACCTCATCAAAAATTAGAATACAACCTTCTTCTGAAGAGATCTTGCGAAGTCCAGGAAGGAAATCATCCTTGGGTAATACAGTTCCCATATTACCAGCGACGGGCTCAACAATAATTGCGGCAACATTACCAGAATTTTGCTCTAAAGCCTTACGAACAGCCTCTATATCATTATATGGAACAGTAATTGTGTTGTCAGCAATACCTTGAGGTATACCAAGACTATCTGGAACACCTAACGTTAAGGAAGACGATCCCGCTTTAATCAAGAAGCTATCACCATGGCCATGCCAACATCCTTCGAATTTTATTATTTTCTCACGGTTGGTGTGGCCTCTAGCTAATCTGATTGCCGACATGGTCGCTTCTGTCCCCGAGCTGACCATGCGAACTTTTTCAACGGACGGGACAAGTTCGATGATTTTTCTTGCAAGTTGTGTTTCAATCAGCGTTGGAGCACCAAACGTTGTACCGAGTGCAGCGAATTCTTTAATTGCTTCGATTATAATAGGATTGGAATGTCCGAGAACAAGAGGCCCCCATGAGCAAACATAATCGATAAACTCGTTATCATCGATATCCCAAATATGTGCCCCATTCCCACGCGAAATAAACAGCGGTTCACATCCGACAGCCGTAAAAGCACGAGCTGGACTATTAACTCCGCCCGGAATATATTTCTTTGCTTCCTTAAACGCTTCAACAGATTTTACTATGTTTTCCATAATTTAAATGTTAAATCCCAAGAAACATTAGATGAAGTTAGTGTCCAAATACTCTTATATAAGTTACTCGTGAACCTTAACTTTGGCTATAGTTTGAATTAATGTTGAAGTAAACATATGATTTAAAACATTCAGCGGACGATGCGAATCAGGTATAAGCGAGGTTGCAAATCATTCTGAAAGTATAAAACCTATAAACACTGAAGTTGGATTACTTTAGTGGATCACCCTGGTTGGTCATAGAAGTCAATCGAACAGCCATATTTTGTCCAATTATAACCACATCACCTACCGCAAAGATCCGGCCATTAATACGAATTTCAAAAGCCTCACCAGCAAGTTTAGATAATTCTATTACATCATGTACTTTCATAGTAGACACTTCTTCAACCGTCATTTCTTTTCGCCCTAGTTCAACACTAAGATCCAAATATACGTTATTAAGACGGTCCGGATGATCCTGTTTATCAACAACCGCAACTTCCAATTGCGGGAATGTTACGGAAGAAATGGATTCCTCTTCCCCATTAGGTTGTTTAGCCACATCAGACGAACTCCCCATTTTATCCGTATTAATATCTGTGTCTTTTTCAGTAAAGGTCCCGAGTTCATTCCCCGACATAACCTCATCCGAATCTTCAGTTACATCATCTTTGACATCTTTAATGCTTTCCGGATCCTTTAGTTCGTCATCATCGTGGTTAGCACCATCCAAACCAATTTCCTCATCAGAAGATATTTCTTCATCCCCATTTAACGCGGGATCATCACTCAGCGGACGATCTTGTTGAGGGTCCTCATTCTGTTCAGTCATTACTTAATAGTTTCTTTATACGTAAAATTATTTCATCCGAAGGATAGTGTTAAATAGCTTAATAGTCAATTAAGGATTTTGTTCACAAATTTGTAAAGTTCATCTAAGACTTTAATTGCTTGAAACAGAAAGCGTAACATCGTCTTATGCACAACATACCCGCTCTATTAGATCGGCTAAATGCAAAATCTCTTAAGCCTCGTTTTTTATATCAATATATTTTTCTGTTAAACTTTTTGATTTTTTTTATGGCCAAATATTAAGGCAAAGCTTGAATAAATCATTTATAATATCTGAATTTTGGGTAATTTTGATCCATGTGGAGATAATAGGGCACCTAGCTTTCTTTCGCCTTGCAAGAAAATTGATATCACCTCAATAACGTCTTCCTCCGTGACATCAATCAAAGCATTGGTATAAGCTGAAGGTCTAACACCTAATCCCTGAGCGAATTTAAGTAATTCGACACATTCTTCGCTAGTTTCGTAACTTCTAACAAGAGATCCTAAGGCCTTTTTGCGTGCACGTTCTATATCTGTTTTGACTAGATCCCCAGTAAGAATATCTCCGATGCTATGATAAATTTGATCACAAAATTCACCAGGAAGATCTGTCTCAACGTTAATAGTCACAAAACCAAAGTCTTTTTCAATCTCAGTCTCGTAATCAAGGCTATTTCCACCAATTAATCCACTCAAATACAATTTTTCGTAAACTATACCTGAAGGCCCCAAAAGGATATCAAGTGCCAATTCAAGGGCAACTTCCATACGAACAAGCTCACCCCCTTGAAATAACGATGGTTGTAGCGGGAACAATAAAAAGACTTGAGGTCGCCTAATCGAAATATTTTTTATGTGTTTAAATTCAGAATTTTGATTAGGACAAATTTTTTCGTATGAAACATTCTTCCATGAACATTGAGCTAATATCTTGTCTCTATTAAAACTAAACACCTTCTCAGATATTAGATTAAACAACCTATCAATATCGCTGTTACCGCTGATAAAGATCATCATATTAGAAGGATGATAAAATAATTCATGCCATTGCATTAGCTTGTGTAAATCTATAAGGGCTAAATGTGTCTTATCGCCAGCAATCTCCCCTGCTATCCTTTTTTTACCATATGCGCTACAAAGAGCAGCATGATAACCAATCCATTCCGGATCATCCTGATAAAGGCCTAATTCGTGTTCTACTATATTTTTTTCACGCTCTAATCCGGTCAAAGACCATGTAGGAGCTAACAATAAATCCAAAAGTAAATCTATTGCAGCACATAATTGAACGTTCCCAGACCCAACTAAAACAAAATCTGTTGTTGTTAACCCTGTATACGCATTTATTTCAATACCGAGGTCCGCAAACAACTCACTAACATCTTTATCATTTCGCCAGAAAATCCTGTGTTCAAGAAAATGCGCTATACCATCGATACCTTGATAAACAGGTTCAGATAGCGACCCGGATGCCACACTTATGCAGATTACGGTATTACCGAATGACGACTTCGGCAAAGCCCACGCACCTCCGAGACCTTCTATTTCTAAAATATTCAAGCTTTCGTTTAGGTATTTGTCTTGGTCAAATAAGATTTGCATAGGAAATCAATTAGCTCTATTTATCATGAAGGAAATATTCTACACCTTTAGCTAAATCGTTCGCCACCTCAGAAACGCCATGAGCAGTTACATCATTAACACATTCAGACAATTTGTGTAACTCAAATTCATGTTCCGTAATTATAGAAGACAAATATATTCGTAAATTTGAATCACGGTCAAAGATTGCGGAAATCAGCCTATTCCTTATCAATGCTTTGCTTTGTATGAGAAATTCTTCAGGGAATTGCTGTCGTCTCATATAATTTAACGCCTGATCAATAGAGCTGCTCACTATATCTAAATCGCTATCTGAACAACTAACTATCGTATAAATTGCACCTGAAAAACGTTCAACTTGAGAATCAACGTAGTAGCAAATTCCCTGTTTTTCTCTCAAATCCCTAAAAAGAATTCCGTGCGAATCCCCTCCCCATAAGGAATTAAAAACTAACAATTTAGCATGAAATTTCGCATCCAAAACAGGTCCAGTATAATGACTAACAACGTATTTTGCTTGAGACAAGGTTTGTATTTCAAAAATCTTGCGTTGAGGCCGTGGTCTCAATGCAGGGTTGAGTGACACTTCGCAAGGTTGACGTTGAGGAAGTAATCGTAGAAGGGAGTTCTCTAACATCACTACCTCTCTTTCGGTCACGTTACCATTTAGAAAAATGTGAATAGGACAAGTTGATATTAAGTTCTTGTGGTAATTCCAAATTTGTTTTTCGTCAATATTTTCTATATCGGAAAACCTTCCTTGGGATGATACCGACCAGACTGTCCCACGACCCGTCTCTTCTATACAGCGATTTCGTGCATAATCCACCTTGTCGTTTAATACAGATGCGAGATCGCGTTCTATGATTTTTTTTTCATGAGCTAGCACATCCTTAGGATAACCATCCAAATCTAAATTCGGTTCAAATAAGACTTCAAATAAAAAACTACATGCATTATTTAATGGATTGTTACCACCGAATCTCAAACAATATTCTGAATCAATAATGTCAACTGAAAGGTGAAGAAGGGAATATCCCGCCAAATTTAGAGAATCTGTTAGAAAATAAGTACCAAACAGTTCATCAAGCCGTGTATTCAAATCTCTTATAGAAGGATAGTTTCGGCTACCTCGTTCGCACAACCGTGAAACAAGATACGTATAGGTATGATCTGGATATACTAGGTCAGAAACCAGAAAGACGTCTATTCTAACCGATTTATAATGTGCATTCTGTGAAACGTGCAAAGAAACTTCTTCACCTAGCGCACGACTGCGAAAATATCGGTTCTTTACGTCTAGCATAAAATTAAAAAGTGTACGATCTAAAATTGTAAAATTATTTTAAACCTATTCAAGGCTATTTCTATTTTTTCCCAAATGAGCCTAATGAATAAAACGAAACATGCTCAAATTCACTAAACCCAGGATATAATGCAAATGTTTGTCCAGACTGTAACAAAAACCGGGCTCTTACGAGTGTTTCCAAAACCTCATCTAAAAATGTAGGAGAATGCCTCGCTGATTTACGAATAAATTCAGAATTTTGCTGCCGTTGATGCAATTCAGACCAATTTAAATATCGATCTTCTTCTGGCTGAAGATTTTTATCAAGAAAAAGATACAGGACGCCTACCTGATTTGGATTGAGATGGCGAACAATATCGCTCTGTTTTACCCCAATACCTCCAAATCTACGGCTAGCACGTTCATAATCTTTCAGGCCCACATAAGACTTTCTTTCGCTATCAAATTGAGAGGTTTTAACGTATTCCGGCTTGATCTTCGTATATCCTTCAACATATGCTTCTATTCCGTGTTCGCGTTCTGTTCCAGTATAAATATAGTCTATATGAGGAATGGATCCTTCCTGCAATTTAGGACGAACAAAAAATTTAACATTTTCGTATCTTCCGACTTCCTGGTGTAGATGCCTTAAGAGGATTTCAATCTGTTCTCGATGAGCACTGTGATACACTCCATCCTCACGCATAAACTGAAGAATTCCTTGATATCTAACACAGTATCCTAATTCTATATGATTTTGATCTACGGCCAGAAATGCACAGGGTGGTCCACCAAAAATTGAACTAAAAGCCTTACTCACCTGAATACGTGCATTTTCCCGAAATACAGCCTTTGGAAATTTAACTGCCAATCGGTCAACACTACCAGAGCTTAACCCTTTTTCTGATGCTACTTTACACAACTTAAACGCCGATTCAAGAAGAGGACGCTGACGTCCTTCACGCACAGATAAACGCCCTACTTCCAATCTCGTTGCAAGACCAATGCCTTGTATGTCAGTCTGCATCCGAGCCTTACCACCATGACTGCCTAAGAGCCACGTAGATTGACCGTGCTGTCTAGCCAATTCATTGATATCGTTTCGTATCTTCCTAGTAAAACGAAAATGTGCACTCGGCTCATAGTGTACGGTAATATCAAATACTTTTGGAAGAGGGAATTGCTCTCCCCATTGTCTTATCGTCTTCGCAATATTCGTCATCCGTTTTTTCCTCCTTCAAACTGCTTCTGCAAGTTTTCGAATACGTTCGTCTCTATCACGGTTGCGTTTTTTCGCCCACTCAGGATCATACAATTCACGGTAGAGGCCATCGCCCTTGATAAGATCTTCATGTCTTCCTATCTGCTCAACGCGACCTTCTTTTAAAACCACAATTTTATCAGCATTTTGTACAGTAGATAACCTATGAGCAATGACAAAGGTTGTTCGATCTTTCATAAGATGATTTAAGGCCTCTTGTACTTTAGTCTCAGAAACCGTATCTAACGCGGAAGTAGCTTCATCTAATATCAAAATTCGAGGGTTCCGAATAAGGGCACGAGCGATGGCAATTCTCTGCCGTTGACCGCCAGACATTCTAGTACCATTAGAGCCTAGAAGCGATCGATAACCATCAGGGAAGGAACAAATAAATTCATGCGCATTCGCCTGTCTGGCAGCAGCTTCAATTTCATCCATATTAGCATCAGGTTTTCCGTAGCGAATATTATCCAGAATAGTTCCTCTAAACAAATGGGTTTCCTGGAGGACCATACTCATCTGTTCGCGTAATGCTAATAAAGCATAGTCTCGAATATCTCGGCCATCTATTTGGATATTACCTTCATCTCTATCATAAAACCGAGCAATTAGATTTGCTATGGTTGTTTTACCAGATCCACTAGGACCCACAAATGCTACAACTTCCCCGGGACGAGCCTTGAAACATACACCCGTCAACACACTATCACCTGTATCGTAAGAGAAAGATACATCTTCAAATTGGACTTCTCCCTTTAGTTCATCAATAATGCCCTCCGGATCGTCGTCTACCTCCGGTGCCGTATCTATAACCTCAAAAACCCGGCGAATACCCACTTTCGCTGGCAGGATTTGTTGAACAACTGATATTAGTTCCGAAATTGGAGAATACAACATAGCTACATAACTCATAAGTAAAATGTATTCTTCCACAGTTAATTCCTGACCAAAGACCGCCTGACCGCATACCAACATTACAAGTACTTCACCTGCGTAGCTAATATTTCCGGTTATTTTTCCCCAGACACTCGCAAGATTTCCAGAATAAAGATCTATATCATAATTTTCACGCATCTGA
>CEUA01037575.1_pt1 | contig 11160 bp, 10 predicted proteins | sample 361541 | NCBI WGS metagenome assembly CEUA01 (sample SAMEA2623079, study PRJEB7988) | marine metagenome | isolation source: saline water (ENVO:00002010), including
AACTAGCAAAAGAATTGCCTGTAATAACTACTAGTGTTAATTTGCACGGCCATGAAATTGCTAAAACTCTCGATGAAGCTGAAAAAATATTTGGTAATAATTGCATATATCTAGATGGGGAAAAGCCAAAAGGAATTGAATCTACAATCATTAATCTTACAAACGATGAACCTGAAATAACTCGCATAGGTGCTTTATATTCAACTATCTTGGAGGGAATACTTGAATCCTGACGAAAAAATGAAATGGGAAGCTGCCGGGAAATTGGCTCGAGAAGCTTTACACTTTGGAAAATCCCTTATCAGAGATGGAAAAAAGATGCTTGATGTAACTGAAGAAATCGAAAAATATGTAATACAAAACGGAGGAGATTTGGCTTTTCCTACTAATTTAGCTGTAAATAATGTAGGGGCACACTGGACTCCCTCTACCAAAAGTAAGGAAATTTTCAAAAAAGGCGATGTTGTTAAACTAGATGTCGGAGTTCACATTGATGGTTACATTGGAGACAATGCGCTTACTATTGAAATAGAAACAAATGAATATGGAAAAATGATTGAAGCCTCACGTGAGGCTCTTAATGCAGCCATAGATGTTGCTGCGGCTGGTGTAAGTGTCGGAATTATAGGTCATGCAGTTCAAGATAAAATTGAACAATATGGATATAGGCCTATAGCCAATTTGACAGGCCATCGAATAAAAAGATACAATTTGCACAGTGGAATATCCATACCCAGTGTCCGAGAAAGAGGAGGACCTGCACTAACAAGCGGAGATATAGTTGCAATCGAACCATTTGTTACAGATGGTGCTGGCCGTGTTGGAGGAAAGCGTAATTCAAACATATATCACCTTAGACAAATAAGAAAAATTAGAGATGAAAAAGCAACTAAATTAATGATTGAAATTCGTGATAGATACAATGGCTTGCCTTTTGCTGAAAGGTGGTTACACGAAATACAAGACGATGCAACCAAGAACTTGCAAAAATTAATGCGAGCTGGTGTTGTATCATATTACCCTGTTTTAGATGAATTAGGTAAGGGCATTGTTGCTCAATCTGAACATACCTTGCTAATTACTAACTCAGGAAATGAGGTTTTGACTAAATGAAAGATTCTGATGCAATGAAACGGCTGGAAGATGTTTTCAAGTCTCCAATGCTTCAGATTAATTTATTAGCTGCAATTACAGGCGCTTGTGCAGCTTTGATGACATGGATTTTTATATCTATGAGTCAAGGAATTCAAGGTATCTTTTATGGAGATAGTTTCATAGAAAATAACCTGAAAGGGACTGATAGAGAATGGATGATTATTTTTATTCCGGCATTAGGAGGGCTAATTGCTGGATTAATTATAGAATATTGGTCTAAAGAAGCGAAAGGTGCAGGTGTGCCTATGGTTATGGAAGCCGTTGCAGTTAAGGAGGCGCGTCTGAGTGCAAAAAAAGCCGTAGCAAAATGTTTCGCATCTGCAGCATGTATTGGTACTGGTATGTCTTTAGGACGTGTCGGTCCTATGGTTGTAATTTCCTCTACAGTTGGCTCTGAAATTGGTCAACGCGCAGGAAAGACTGTAGAAGATACTCGTACAATGGTAGGTTGCGGAGCTGCAAGCGCAATTACTGCTGCATTTAATGCACCATTAGGAGGTGTACTATTTGCTATTGAATTGGTATTGGCTGAATTGAAAACAAGATCATTCATACCAATTGTGGTCGCTGCAGTTATTGCAACAACCGTCGGTAGAAGTTTAACTGGAGATGTTGCAGCTTTTGATAGCATCCCTGCTTATACACTTGAATCTCCTATTGAATATCCCTTTTATGTTGTACTAGGCCTGATAATTGGACTTGCGGCTGCAATTTTTATAAGAATGATGAATTTTGTTGAAGATAATATCGATAAATTTGATAATATACCTATGCCCGTTAAAACTGCGTTGGGAGGATTGTGTGTTGGATTGATAGCATTAACATTTCCACATGTTTTAGGTAATGGGTTTGACGTTACTTCTGATTTAATTTCATTAGATAGCGATGAAAATAATGATCTGATATTAGGAGATAGCTTTCCTTCAGATGGTAACTTTTCATCAAATGTGGGAAGTTTATTACTTTTTGTTTTGTCAATAATGGCACTAAAAATAATTGCTACCACTATCTCTATAGGTAGTGGAGGTTCTGGTGGAATATTTACTCCCAGCTTGTTTATAGGTGCTGCAATCGGAGCAGCTCTCGGACTCGTTTTAAATTCCTATGATATTGTAGGTCATCCCGGTGCATTTGCTTTAGTTGGTATGGCGGCCTTTGTTGCATCAACCACACGAGCTACTTTGACTGCAATTGTTTTACTGTTTGAAATGACTGCAACATATGAAATTATACTCCCTCTAATGCTTTCCTGCGTTGTTGCAGATGCTGTTTGTTATGTTCTATCTGAACATTCCTTTTACACTTCGAAACTAGCTAAAAGAGGAATCCGAATTGATTTAGGAACTGGTCAAGATTTAATGAGAATGATCACAGTTGAGGAAGCAATGTCTAAAGATCTCATAACAATAAAACCAGATTCTCCTCTAGAACTTGCTTTGCAAATAATAGAGGATACGGGACACATGGGTTTACCAGTTGTAAATGATAATGGAGACTTACATGGAATTATTACTTGGTCTGATGTACATGATGCTGCAGTTAATCATGAAAGACACTTAACTGTAGCTGATTATTGTGCAACTGATTTAATCACAGTCTCGCCAAAAGATTCGTTAACACATGCCTTAGATTCTTTAGGTTACAAGGAAATTAGTCACTTACCTGTAGTTGATGATAAAAATAGTAAAAAAATAATAGGAATTATTACAAAAGGAGATTTGATAAAAGCTTATAACAGAAAAAGATTCATTCAAAAGAAAATGAGTTGGAAAGGTAAAGAGGATGAATAAGCTTTTAATTGATTAGTATAAATACATGTAAATGTCATCTAATAATGAGAGTGCAAAAAATGACGCTGGAGACGCTAGTTCGGAAAGAAGAGCGAAGAGTTCTCCAACCCTTTTTAGCCTCTTTGAAAGGATGTTCAACATAATCAAAAAATATTGGTAAAATCATGGGATGGTTCGGTGGAAATAAAAAGCCAAAAAGAAAACCTCCGGTTTTAGAACCGGTTGGTACTCCTGCAGTTCAAGCAGCCCCTGCAGCGGTTCAAGCCGCACCTGTAGCTCAGCCTGCGCTAGAACCAGTACAACCTAATCAAGGAATACCTGCTGTACAAGCGGCACCTGCTGCTATTCAGCCTGTCCCTTCCATGCAACCTGTCGTAGAAATTGCGCCTGTTGGAGCTATTGCTGATTCAAATGTTATGATATCTTCGGAACCTGCTGCGACTCCAGTTCAACAAAGTGGCTCTACAGATTGGGCAAAGAAAAGCAAGAGACCTTTACTAGACATACACAAAAGATTAGATCATATGATGGAAGCTAAAGGGAAAAGCTTAGAAGAAAGATACAAAGATAGATTTGGAGATAAACTACCTGAGTCTGTAGCAACTGACTCGGCAAGAAAAGAATATAATGAAAAGAAAGCTAACAAGCCTGAAATTGTTTTCAAACCACGTTCAGCCCTTAAATTAAAACCTAAACAGAAAAAAGCACCGAAAGTAGAAAATAAAGGTGAAAAAAAGGTAGAAGAGAAAAAAGAAACTAAAACAAGTAATAAAATTGGAGAACGATTGAAATCTAGCGGTGCTATAACTAAATCCGCATTAGGAAATGCAGGTTCTGCCGTAGGACGCGGAGCTGGAGCTGTAAGATCTGGTATAGGTAGAGGTGCTGGAGCAGTCAGTTCAGGAATCGGAAAAGGTGCTGGAGCTGTAAGATCGGGAATAGGTAAAGGTGCCTCCAAAGTCATGGGACTTTTTGGAAGAGGCAACGAGATAGAAGAAGTTTCCAATATAGATTATAGTAAAATGAAAGTAGCTGAACTTAAAAATGAATTGAAAGAAAAGGGATTATCTACTGCTGGCAAAAAAGCAGATTTAATTAAAAGGTTAAGCAACTAACTTTACCTGTGTGTTATAATACTAACAATATCTTGATCTTTGACTTCATGGTTTAAACCAACTGTTTGTCCTGGAAATTTAGCAGAAGGCCCCCATATTTGTGAATAGCGAAATTTACGGACAAAATCCCGATGTAAACGTTGGCAAATTTCAGCTATAGTCGTACCTTTTCTTACCACCATAGGCTCTTCTAAATCTGCTTTTTGACCCTGCGGTTTCATGAAAATTGATATGAATTCAAGTGAATTGTAAATTTGCTTCTTTAGATTCTCAACTCCCTTCCCCGTGGGTGCTGCTACTTCAATTATTTTCCTATTTGTACACTTTTTCTTAACTTCTTTCAATTGCTTTTTATTAATCATATCTACTTTAGTTATTACATCAAATGAAGGTGAATAAACTCTTGTATTTGCTAAAATATCAACTAAATCATCTAATGTTATTCTCTCTCTCAAAACAACTTGAGCATTTACAATACCATATTCCCTAACTACTGATTTAATAGCATCTTCCTCAATCTCCTGAGAAACTGTAGATATAACTTCAATTCCACCGATACCTGTTTTAGAAATACTACCATTAGGTGGACGACCATTAAGGCGGAGGCCTGAATCAAATAACTCCTTTAGAATGACGTGTGGTGCTGGTTCAACCGCATCAATAACATGAATAATTAAATCCGCAGATCTTATTACTGAAAGAACTTCTTTACCGCGTCCAGCCCCTCTAGCTGCACCTTCAATTAAACCAGGTAAATCAAGTATCTGAATGTTTGCATCTCTATATTTTAAAACTCCCGGAACAACGTCTAAAGTCGTGAAGGCATACGAACCTGTTTCACTATCGGCATCAGTTAATACATTTAGTAATGTTGATTTACCAACACTCGGTAATCCAACCAAAGCCACTGTAGCATCACCTGCTTTTCTTACTCCATAACCACTACCTTTTGGCCCTGATGAACTAGTAACTACTTCCTCTCTTAATTGTGCTAATTTTGCCTTTAGCTTACCAACGTGATGCTGGGTTGCCTTATTGTATTTAGTATTGGCTATTTCCTCTTCGATTTCAGCTATCTTATCGGTGAGAGACACAGTTGTTCAGGATTAAGGGGGGATTAAACGTATTGAGTTGGCATCAACTATAAAATTATGTGACTAAATGAGTACTCATGGGATATCCAGATAATAATGAAAAAAGAATGGAAGATGCGAAACTAAATCTTGTAAATATCCTAAAAATGGAAGGATATAAATTAGATTCAGGGACTCTTTTTACGGCATTCAAGGAAGCTGGAGGAGAAATGAGTGATTTCAAAGGAGCCTTGGAACTGTTAACTGAAGAGGGTAAAATTAGATTTGATAGTGAGGGAAATATAATGACCGTGGAAGATTATCAGAGAGAGAGATCTCAATCAAAACCAAATAGTGATAGCGAAGTTAATGAAATAGATAAAGAAGACGCATCTGAAGAAATTCAAACTGAAGACAACGAAGAAAAAAGTTCTAACGATGAAGAAAATAATGAAAACGAACTAGAGTCTATAATTAAATTGAAAGAGGAAACTGATTCGTGGCTTATAGATAAACTAAAAAACAATAATGATAATGAAATGATAGAGGAAATCAAGAATCTGAAGGAACGTGTACAGAAATTAGAAAACATTATTGGAAATTTAACAAAGGCTTTCGAATAAATGGTAGTTAAAGAAAAACGAGGAAGAAAAAGGTACATTTTATTTGAGTGTTCAGGAGATTTGAATAGAAGTGAAATTGAAACACTTATAGTAAAAGAAATTAATCCTTTAAAATCAAAAATAAAATGTAAATTGATTACCTTCAATGGAAAAAAAGGCATTCTTCTTGTTGGTCACAACTTACTAGATGAATCTAGAAAAATTATGAACCAAAAACAAGGAATAAATACTATTGCAAGCAGCGGAACATTAAAAGGTCTAAACAAATATTAGAGGAACCATTATTATGACACTAATAATCATTGAATAATGGATAATCAAGCACCTTTACCTAATGACCCTGAAGGTTGGGAGGAAACTCAATACGAATCATTAGACTGGGGCGGTGATGAGGAAAGTGGTAACAGGCTTGTAGAATTATACCCCTCAACCAGCAAACCTGCACAGGCTGCATTAGCACTTCTTGTTGCAGGATTCATATTATTGCTGACTGCAATGACATTAAACGGAATTTTGAGCGATGATGAGAAAGTAGCTGGTTCTACAATAAAATCTAATGAAATGATGAATGAAATGGGCCTTGAAATTGATGGTGGAGAATTAGATGATGATTTCGTAAGACAAGTTCTTAGAGGTGCTTTATTTTACGAATTGATATGTGCTGTACTAGCATTCTGGGGTAGCGTAGAACTTTGGAGAAAACAAAATTATAACGTTGTTTTATTGGGTTGCGCTGCTGCAATAATAGGGTTAGGAAGCTTACTACTTTCTACACTGGCCGGTGCATTTGCACTTTACTTAACATTTCAAAGTAAACCTGAATTCGGAATTAATGAACAAGATGAGAGCTGGTGAGGTTGCTAACTGAACTGCTGAATTATCTAAATATTAAAGAATTATATCCACCTCAAAAAGAAGCGATAAATTTTGTTGAAAAAGATCACTCAGTTCTAGTTTCAGTACCTACTGCCGCAGGAAAAACGCTGGTAGCATATGCTGCATTAATGAGGGCTGTCAAAGCTAAAAAAAAAGGAATTTACTTAGTGCCTCTTAGAGCCTTGGCATGGGAAAAAGTTGAAGAATTAAAAGATATTTGTAAAAATATTTTAGGAGGGGCAAAGGTAGGGGTCTCTGTAGGTGATTATGACAAAGCAAGAGGGCTATCTAAATATGACATCATAGTTTCAACCTCTGAAAGAGCTGATTCACTTATTCGACACAATCCTTCATGGCTAGCTGATGTAAACTGTTTAGTTTCTGATGAGATACATCTTCTAAATGATTCAGGAAGAGGACCAACACTTGAAGTAACATTATCAAAATTCAGAGAAATTAATCCTTCAATACAAATTATCGGTTTATCGGCTACAGTTTCTAATTCACAAGAAATTGCTGATTGGCTAGGAGCAACGTTAGTTGAAAGCGATTTTAGACCTGTGCCGCTAAGGAAAGGAATAGCTATTGAAAAAACAATTGAATGGGAAGATAAAAAACATAAAAGTCTAATTTTAGAGGGTGCTGAAGGACTTTCCTTAGATAACCTACCTGAACAATGCTTAGTTTTTGTTGGGACAAGAAGATCTGCTGAGGCCCAAGCTAAGAAATTGAGCAAGAACATAGGTCAGAAATTAGAAGATAAAGATAGGAAAGTATTAGAAAAATTTTCAGAAAAAATACAGCAAAATACCGATGAAGCCACTTCTGTTGACTCGAACATTTCAAAGCTAATATCAAACGGAGTTGCGTATCACCATGCAGGACTAACTAATAGGCAAAGACGAATAATTGAGGAAGCTTTCAAATCTAAATCATTAAAGGCCTTGTGTGCCACACCTACTTTAGCTGCAGGCGTAAATTTACCTGCAAAAAGAGTTATTATACGCGATTTGAGTAGATGGGATTCTTCTTTTCAATCCAATCAGCCTCTACCTGTTTTAGAAGTACAGCAAATGTTAGGAAGAGCTGGAAGACCTGGCTTTGACGTTGATGGAGAGGGTATTTTAGTTGCTAAAAATAGAGACCAAATCGAATTTTTCACAGAAAACTATTTCGAAGGTGAAACTGAACCCGTAATTTCAAGATTAGGAAGTGAACCTGCTCTAAGAACGCATTTATTATCATTGATTGCCTCAGGTACAATAAACACAAAAGAATCTCTTCACAATTTCTTAGAAAAAACATTGTTCGGATCACAAGGTGAACTATGGAGAACTCAGCATCGACTTAACAAAGTTTTAGATTTCCTAGACAAAGAAGGTTTAATAGAAATTAAAGGTGGAAATAATGGCGATTTTGTAGCTGCCAATGAATCGTTGCAAGAAAAATTAGAACCTACTGCATTTGGAAGAAAGGTATCTCAGTTGTATATTGATCCTTTGTCTGGTGTATTGATTAAAAATGCGCTTGAGTCAGATGTTGAAGCTAATCCTTTGGGCTTGCTACACACTATTGCAAGAACTCCGGATATTTATTCACTTTATGTTAGAAAAAATGAAATGGAAACTTATCTGACCCACTTGATGCAAATGGAAGGCGACCTAATGCTACCACCTCCAGTAGACCACATGGAATTAGAATTCTATCTTTGGGACCTAAAAACTGCATTATTGCTAACGGATTGGATTGAAGAGACTCCGGAAGAACATTTACTAAAGCGCTATTCCACCACTCCGGGAGATATACGGGCAAAAGTTGAAACTGCTGAATGGATTTTATACGCTATGTGTGAATTATCAGAACTACTTGCACCAAAGCATACAAAATTAATTACCGAATTGCAAATTCGAGTTAATAATGGAGTCAGAAAAGAGCTTCTTCCATTGTTAGAACTTGATTCCGTTGGAAGAGTTAGAGCACGTTCACTATTCAATGCTGGATTTACAACTCAAAAATCTGTAAAAAATGCATCTAATTCTGATTTGAACAATATCCCCGGGATCGGAACTACGCTAGCTGAAAAATTGACAGGTAAAAAAGGACCTGAACAGATGCGGTTTGAGTTAGGCTAATTAATACCGCCTCCTTATGCCTACAAAATGGTAAGATTTGTTAAGGACCAACCAGACGCCTACATCTACAGTAGTTTTGGTTCAAGGATTTTTATTGGTGGTTTACTTATGGCTGTATTGTATGCTGCAATTGGGTTTATTGCTTATTTCTATGCTGATGAAGTAATGTCTTTGTATTCAAGTGGTGCTGACATTCCTGATTTGCCTTTACTAGGTGATCTTTTGAAAGCAATTGTGTTTATTTCTGTTTTATTTTTACCATTAGTCAGCATTACTGTATTGATCTCTAGATTTATTCTGAGAAGAACTTATAAAAAATTAGAACAATTAAATGTAGACAGCAAAAGACCTCAACTTTTACTTTCAATTGCTCGCTTTTTGTTTCTTGGATGTGGAGTAGCCACCTTTGCACCATTAATAATGGTGGCTGAAAGTATGATGACTGGAGGACTTTCCGGATCTATAATTGGGTACTATCAAACTACCTACATGAGCTTATATTTCACTCTTTTAGGGCTATCATTATTTTTAGTATTAATCTCACCTATAGTTCAATTATATGGAAGAACAAAAAGTAGATCATTAGTCTTTGCTGGATTTCTTTCGTTTACAGCGTGTGCAACAATGATTTACATGGCTAACGGGCAATGGAACATATCGATAATGGATCTTACGCAACGTGAGTTCAAATCATCTTTTGGGACTGTAATGATGATTTGTGGAATTTGTATATTCATTTCATTTTGGATTATCTCTAGAAATGCAAAATCTATATTGCGTTATCAAAAGCTACACTTTACAATGAAATTAGGTGAGTAATGGAATCTTGGGCTGAAAAATATAGGCCAAATAATCTTTCTGAAATCATCGGAAATACTAGGACAATCAATGAATTGAAGAATTGGGCCAAATCTTGGGGCGAAAAGATGACCAAAAAGGGAGTGATACTTTCTGGGCCTCCTGGTTGTGGAAAAACATCTGCTGCACTTGCATTGGCAAAAGATATGGGTTGGGAAATAATTGAATTGAACGCTTCAGATGCACGCTCCGGTAGTGTGATAGAAGGAACTGCTCTGAGAGCAGGTTTGTTTCAGACATTTGGCAGTAAAGGAATTTCAGAGCGAAATCTTATCTTATTAGATGAAGCTGATAATCTTTACGAAAGAGCTCAGCAATCAAAGAATAAAACTAAAAATTACAGTGACAGAGGGGGGAAAAAAGCAATATCAAAAACCTTGGAACAAACAAAACAACCTGTGATAATCACTGTAAATGACTTATACAACTTGACAAAAGGTACTGGTGCAAAAATCAAAAGATTAACTTTAACTTTGAAATTTCAGAAACCATCTGCCGTTTCTGTAGCTATGGTTCTCAATAAGGTATGTGAAAGTGAAGGATTAGAAATTCAAGCTGACACTATTGCTAAAATGGCTGAAAATTCTAAAGGCGATCTAAGAGGGGCAATTAACGACCTACAATCCTTATCGGAAGGAAATAAAAAAATACTAGATAGTGACTTAGAAAAATTAGGCTCACGTGATAGAGAAACTGAAATGTTTGACACTCTTAATATTATATTCAATAGTGATAATTTCGAAGAACCAAGAACTGCCATTTTTGAATTAAATGAGCAACCAAGAGATGTTTCTACTTGGGTTAGCGACAATATACCTATTGTTTACAAACATCCTAACGATATTGAACGCGCATATGAAAAAGTAGCCTATGCAGATTTACTATTATCTCGCGTTATAAGAAATCAAAATTATGGACTTTGGGGCTATGCATCTGAATTGATGTCAAGCGGAGTCGCTTTATCAAAAGCTCATCCAACGAGTGGACGAAGACCACAATTCCCTTCATGGATTAGAAAGATGGGAGCAAGTCGTTTTCAGCGCGGTTACAGAGATGCGCTGGCAAAGAAAATAGGAACTGCTACGCATCAATCAATAAAAGAGTCCAAAATGGAGCAAATGGCTGTAATTTCAACCATTTGTAGAAGTGATAAGAATAAAGCGGCTAAAATAGCAGGTAAATTAGAATTAAATGAAAATGAATTAGCTATTCTAATGGGGATCTCAAAAAAGGAAAAAATTATAGCTGAAATAATTGAAAATTCGCAACAATTTAGGCAAGAAAGAGAAGTGGTAACATTAGACTATAAACCCACTTTTAATGATGAAGACGATAAGGAAGAAATTACAAAAATAACACCTAAAGCAGATAGCAAACAGAAAAGTTTATTCGAATTCTAGTTTTAATTTTTGTTGATCTGAAACTCCTAATCTACTTGCTGAAACACCCATTAATCTTATTGGCTTACCTGGTTTCCAGTTATCATAAAGTAAAGACTTAGCTACCTTGTAAATGTCATTAGATTTATGAATTTCCCC
>CEUA01234388.1_pt1 | contig 11159 bp, 6 predicted proteins | sample 361541 | NCBI WGS metagenome assembly CEUA01 (sample SAMEA2623079, study PRJEB7988) | marine metagenome | isolation source: saline water (ENVO:00002010), including
AAATTTGGTAGCGTTGATATGTGTTTAGGGAAAAATAAAATTTTACCTGGAGTATTTGAGGGCTCCATGAACTCCCGAATTTCACCAGATACTTTTATTCCTTTAGATGGAATAATTTTAGGAGTTAATCTAATCGTCTGTTTGTTATATTTATTATCAGTGAAATTTATTTTTAATTCTTTTGTCTTATATCCGATAAAAGAAACAAAGACTGTACATGTTTTTGTATTTATCCCAACCAGAGAAAAATCTCCATTTTTATCTGAAAGAGTTCCCAAAAATAATTTAGGTATGTAAACATTGGCTTGGGCTATCGATTCCCCCGTTTTGATATTTAATATCTTCCCTAAAAAATTATAATTCAATTTTTTTGTTTTCTCAAAGATAATGTATTGACTTCCAGTACTTTTCCAAGAAAGGTCTGTCCCGATTAATATTTTTTTTAAAGCTATTTCGGTTTTACAATCAAAACAATCAGATGATATATTGTAGTTTTTTAATATACTATCGGGGTAAATAATTAAAAGATTAAACTCTTCAATAATATTTTTAAGAGCATTTTTTAGAGGGACATTTTTAAATGAAAAAGAAATAGATTTTTCAGCTTCAGCTTTTATTTGATTATTAAGAATAAGGGTAAAATATATAACTAATAATTTTGCCCAATATAATTTAGAAGAACGTACATGTTTCACCGTCAAATTTAAATTGACACTGTGCCAATAATGAAATAGAGCTTAATACTGTTTGCAAATTAGTGGTTTGCAAGATTCCAGAGATTTTAGTTTTTTCTATTTTATTGCTAGAAATTTTGATAGAGATATCAAATAAACGCTCTATCTCTCCAGAGATTTTTAAAAAGGGCGTCCTATCACAAACCAATGTTTCATGTTTCCAACCAGGGTAATTCTGATAATTCAATTTTTTGGGTGCAGATAGATTTAAATCTATTTTTTGTCCCGATTTAAGAGTAATTGATTGATCTTTACTTTCTATAATTACATTCCCTGAGATCACACCTACTTCAAAGCCATCTGGTCGTGCTCTAACATTAAATGAAGTCCCGAGTACTTTAATAATTCCATAATCAGTATTTACCTTAAAAGGGATCGGGCTATTAAATACTTCAAAATAAGCCTCACCGGTTAATTTAATATCGCGATTATTTTGATTGAATTTCGAGCTGTAGCTTATTTTGCTTTCACTATTAAGCTTCACAATTGAGCCATCTTCTAAAATAAATGACTCTAGGCAGCCTCTATTCGCTTTTAAAGTTTTGGTATTTATAATATTGTAGGCAATTGGCGAGGATAAAATTAAAATTAAAATAAATGAAATAATACTATTTGAAGTCAGACGTATTCCAAAAAAATATGATAATAAGTTTTCATAAAAGCTTGTCTTTGAATGATTATAATAATTACCAAAGTTATCAACCTTTTCTTCAAAATTTTTCCAACTTTTATCTATATCAGGAGGTTTTGAAATATTATTTTCAAAACTTGTTTCCCAGATTATTTTTTCTATTTTATCAAGATTTTTCATTACTATAGATTTAACGTTTTTAGATTAGTAAATACTCAAAAATATTCTTTTAAATGTTTTTTGAGAATTTTTAGTGATCGGTATAATTGGTTTTCAACAGTTCGAATACTTATTCCAAGAATATAGGCGATTTCCTTATTTTTTTTCTTCTCGACTCTACTAAGAAAAAAAATATTTTGACATTTTTTAGGTAAGGCTGTGTTTACTAAATAATTGATTCTTTTTTTTAATTCAATTTCATCATTAATTAATTCTGGACTTGGAGGCTTTTGATAGTTTGAATATGCAATCCCATCTTTATTTTTAATTCTAACATTCAAATGACGAAAATGGTCATTGCAAAGGTTAGAACTTATTCTAGCTGCAAAAGAAAAAAATGATTTATTAGGTTTAATAGATGGGTGCGATTTCCAGATCCGGATAAATGTTTCTTGAGTAATATCATTAGCTAGATCGATATCTAGAACTTTATAATTAACAAAACCTAAGACAGTGTTATAATAATTATAGAAAAGTGTTTTAAAAGCGTCTTTATCGCCATCTTTTAATTTGATTAATAAAGTCTTTTCTAAATCTATTTTCACAACGTTATGTATAAATTTAATTCTTCTATAATTACATAAAAATGATCTGATTCATATAAAATACAAATTATTTTATCAGGATTGTAGATTATTAGGTAACCTATAGCGTTGTTAAATTCCAAAGAATGAAAATTTTAATGAAATATATGCATCAGCCTCGAATTTGGCTCTTAACTATAATTCTTGGTTTTATTGGGTGTTCAACATTTAGATGGGATAAATATCCTGAGGTTATATATAATGATAGAGAACCGCTTATTTCTGTTACCTATGACTATGGTGAAATTGAAATACATATTCCACTTTATTATCCAAGGTATCGTCCAAAGCAAATAGGTTTTCAAGTTTTTGCTAACGATGATACGACCTTTCCTTTATTATCTATAATGCAAGAGCCAATTGATGAGGTAGTTTTATTTTTACCGCATGGAGTTTTAGATGTAGAGTCTGCGTCTAATAGCATTAGAATTGTTCCTCAGGACATTGATTTTTGGACCCGATATATTCCCTTTAAAGGCGTCAATTCTGGGCGTATAGATTTACCCTTAACACCGGTTGATTTTAAGCCACTATTAGTTGAAGGGATAGTGACTTGGGCTCAAAATGACAGTGCTCTTTCAAATATAGATCTTCAAATGGGTTTATCTGGACCATCTGGGACTACACTAGCAAAAGCGACAACAGATATCAATGGTTACTATCAAATGGGAATTCCGGGAGAGTTTATGAAATCACAAGATATTGAATTGGTAGCCGGAACTAACTTAGTCTTTCAACCAATCAGGCAAAAATTAGACTATTCTAAGACAAAAGGATTATATCGGAATATATCAATTGGTCCACCAAAAACCCATTCGGGGCCTGTTTATTTTACAAATAAAGAAAATGTGCATTTTAGGGAATCACCTGAGATAGGATCAGAAACATTGTTTTTATTAGAAAGGGGTGAAATTTTTTCAGTAAAAAAAATGACCACGGGCGAATATTTTGGGAATATTGAGATTACTCTCTCAAATGGCAAAATTCAAAAGATGATCGGTTGGGTTCTAAAAGAAGATTTATCTTTAATGGAAATAGATAATATATATCGGAGACAATAAAAAATGAAATATTTAATTAGCTCTTTAGCTGTTATAATTATCAATCTTATTTCTGCTCAAGTTTCTTTAAATATAAATGCTATACCAAGAGACGTAGAGGTGTTAATTGATGGGGAAAAAATAGGGAAAACTCCACTAAGGGATGTGATAATTAGACCAGGTATGCATAGCTTTGAATTGAAAAAAAAAGGATACGCTTCTTTAAAACATTCGGTAGATGTTAATCCTGCAGAGTCTTTAAAAATGGATTACTATTTAAACCCTATATATTCTATAAAATTTTTCACCGAAGAAAGGGGACTCAGTTTTGAATTAAATGATGTTCATAAATGGAGCAAAAATAAAATCCGATTGGAGATTGAAGCGGGGGAACATTTTTTAAGAGTATATCAAAATAAAAAAATTATTGATGAACAAACTTTTACTGTTGATGAACCGAAATCAATAGAATATATAATTAAGAAAAAAATATCTGGCTAATTATGGTAAGGGCAATTTTCCTGCTCCTGTTATGTAATTTATCAGCACAGAGCAGCCAATCAATTTTTTTAATATTAAATCAATATGATAACAATTCAAGGAGCATAGATTCTTCATTAAATGCAAATTTTGAAGGTGCCCTATTTCAGTTTACAGAGCCAGTTCAAGAACTAATTGCCGACCTAGAGGCAGAGCAGTATCCTGCTGCTGCAAGAATGGGCTTAGTAAAAAGGATTGGGCTTGAGTATGACGTTGAATATATTGTAAATAATCAAATTAAAAGGAATAACAATCGATTGTTTCTTGAGGGGAGGGTTTTTAGTACTAGGTCTGGAGGTTTAGTGTTAAGACGAAAAATTGATTTAATGAACTATCGAAATGGAGATTTAAATGAACTTAATCTGTGGGTTGGGCAAATTATAGATTTAGTATATCCAGGGTGGATAGAAAACAGAGAGAAAATACTATTTTTAGACCCATCTGATATTACATATGAAAAAACACCTATGGGAGCAGCAATGCGGAGTCTTTTCGTTCCTGGATGGGGTCAGGCATACTCTGGAAAGAAGTTTTCTTCAATTTTTTGGGCAGGTCTAGAGCTGTCTTTAAGTACAGCAATTATTTTAAGTTATATTGGTTATGATAATGCGGTCAAAAACTTTCTTCAATATAAAAAGCAATATGATGAAACAGATGATGTAAAAGAGATCGCTAGTTTTAGGAGTCTTGCTTCCAAAGAACATGCAAATCATATAAAGTATAATAAATTAATAATTAGTTTTGCGGCAGCTACGGGTACGACATGGATTGCAAATAGCGTGCATGCATGGGTTGTTGGACCAAGACCAAGTTTAAAAATATATCGTAAATGGGACTCAACCAAAACTATTGCGAATTAATTATGATGAAACAAAATATCTGGACTAATTTTTTTCTTTTTTCGTTTTTTCTTTTTTCTGTGTCTTGCAGAGTATATGAAAAGGAATTAGATAATCCGGTTGATCAAAAAGCAGATAACGTAACTGAATTACCTGCATTAGTTTTTTATCCCAAGTCCCAAACCAAGACAATGTCAGACACAATAAAAGTAGAATCATTTATAGTGTTTAAAGAAGATTCATTAGTTCCATTTTCGATCATTGAGTTATCATTTAATTATGATAACAGTATACTTGAACTTGATACTATAGTCCCAGGGTTATTCATAACAGACACCAGCAATTCGACTCCACTTTTTGTATATAACAATGACTCAGCAGGAAGGGTTGAGCTATTGGCTTATTTTTTAGATGAGGTAAAACTTGTAATTGAGGGTACGGGGCACCTAGCCGATTTAAAATTTCACCCAACAGGATTAGGTGTGGCAACGGTAGATTATGAGTTAGGTTCTTGTTTTGTCTATGATAATGATGATAATGTGATTGAACTAAATGGAACTAGGGTAGCAGAGGTGACAATACAATGAAGAATAATATCTGGTATTTTGTCTTTCTTTTATCGATTGTTTTTCCTGAGACATTATTATTCGAAAATTTTAATAGTGGTAACCTGCCTTCAGGTTGGAGTTTTACACCAGATCCTTCAGATTACCCATCAAATACTGGCACCTGGCAAATAAATAATTGGAATACAGATTATAATAATTCTGCTCCAGCAGCAACCTATTATTGGTCTCCTGCAAGTCCCAGCGGTTATGCTAATTATTCAGGACATTATATGTACTCTGATGAAATTAATGTGAGTGATACAACAAACGTATTGGTAAGGTTTAAAATTGCGCTCGATGGGTTTCCTACACCACCAGGTCATTATAATGGGATGCGAGTAGCTTATAAAAGTGATGATCAGGAGTGGACAACTGTTTTGTCTTATCAAATTAGTGCTGAAAGTGGCGCAACTGTAGATATAAACCCAAGAGTAGAAACTTTTTATGCACGAATGGGCCAGTCTCTTCAACTTAGATGGGAGGCATTTGGAACAAACTCTTATCATATTGACGCTTGGCATATTGATGATATTGAGGTAATTACTATACCAACAGTAAGTAATGTATCTATTTCTTCTAATAATGTGGATGATCAAAAAGCAATTCCTGGAAATATAGTGACTCTTACCTTTGCTGTCCCTGAAGCACTAGCCTCAGGTTCTCCATTTGTTTTAATTAGCTCTAACCAAGCCTCTATTACTAATTCAGGAGGTTTAAACTATAACGCTACTTATGTGGTGCCAGAGGATGCAACAGATGGTCCAATCGCATTTTCCATTGATTTTACCACACAAAATGGTATATCAGGTCCGACAGAAAGGAGCACTAGTGACGGGACATCAATATTAATTGATGTAACAGGCCCTGCTACACCTGAAGTTTCAGAAAATGTTTCAGCAAGCGGAGGAGTGGAGGTCCCGGGAATTTGGAACGGTTCAAATGAAAATGTTTTGGTAGAAGTGGCCGTTCCAAATGATACGGCAGTAGTTGCCTTTAACTATTCCATAGGCAATTGTGTTTCATTTATTGGAAGTAATGGAACGGTTAATATTCAGGCTTCAAATGAATCAGGTGACTTATACAAGGTGACAAATCAATTTACTTTTGAGGCATATATAAAGGTTAATAACCAGAGTGATTATCAGGGGTTTTTTGATTATGGTAATTATAGTTCGAACTCTTCTAGTCAGGCTGGGATGGGTTTTTTCCTTTATGGTGGAGGTTGGAGGTTTTTTCTAAAAACAACCAATGATGGAAACTTTTCACAAACTGACTATGTGCAAGCCTCTGCCTCATTAAATACTTGGACTCATTTTGCAGTAAAATTACAAAATGGAACGGTTACTCTTATACGAGATGGTGTAGTAGTTGCATCAAAGAGCGGCTACAATGGAAACGTTGAGTGGGGAGGTTTTAGTGATCCATTAATGTATCTAGGCTCATTTAGTAGTGAAGCTGGAGGAGGGACAAATTATTTTGATGGTAAAATGGATGAGGTGCGATTTTGGAATATTGCGAGATCTGATAATGAGATTAAAGCCTATCGCAATGTTAGCCTTACTGGAGGCGAAGCAGGTTTAATTGGATATTGGAGACTTGATGAGGATTCAGGGACTTCTGTGATTGATTCATCAGCAAATGAAAATCATGGAAACTTGAGTGGAGGAGCAAACTGGGAGCTAGGAGAATCCGAATTCTTTTTCCAGGAAGATTCATTAGATCCTACTGTAATTATTGGTTCAAAGTTTCAGGTATTGGCAAAGGTTGGTGATAATTCTTTAGAGCCGGTGGGAGAAAAGTTTACTATTTCTGATAGTGATCTATCAAGCGGTAGTATGATTTTAAATACACCGGAAATTGAATTTGAAAATATTTCAGGATTTGCTCATGGTGATACCGCCTACTTATCTGCTCGGCTATTTGATCAAGCAGGAAATTATGCTGATGGAAATTTGAGTGGGACCTCATTATTAATTGATTTACAGGTGAATGACCCAACTACAGTAAATATAGTTTCCAATAATACATTTTCTCATTTAGCCAAAACAGGTGATGAGCTCACAATATCTATTAATTATGATGAGAATGTTAGTTTGCCAGTTGTAACTTTAGATGGGAACAATGCTACCGAGTCTGATTTAGGGAATAATAAATTTCAAGCGATATTTTCCCCTCTAGGAGATGAACCAGAAGGATACATTGGTAATATATCCATATCTACTGATGATTATATGGGGAATTCTGGGACTTATATTGGTGGTGCCACTGGTGTAATCACTGTTTTTTATGACAAAACTGTCCCAACTATTTCAAATGTAAATATTAAATCCAATAGATCAGATACTAATTGGGCTACTGTTGGTGATACAGTAAGATTAGATTTTACAGGAAGCGAGACTACCTATTTAACTGAAATAAACATATCAGATACTACTGTCGTTTTAAGAGACACATCTGGAACTACCTACAATGGTTTTACCCAATGCAGTGGTGGAACGATTGTAACAAACGGACTAAAATTATGGCTGGACGCTGATGATATTGATGGGGATGGTGTAGTTGAGGGTTTATCTGAAGATGGTTTGACAGGTTCAGATGTAAGTGTCTGGAAAGATAAATCTGGTAATGGTGCTCATTGTGTTTCAGTCAGTGGTTCTGGACTTCCCACCTTAAATGAAAATTTATTTTTTGGAAAAAACGCTCTAGAATTCAATAAGTCTGAGAGCGACGCGCTTCGGCATGAGCTTGGTGCTAATCAGTGGACAGCAACTGATTTTTCATTGTTTATTGTTTTTGCGCAGAAGGGGACACCGCAGGTATATGACGCTTTTTTTTCAAATGGGACACCAAATAACTCAGTTCATTTTCAGATTTCTAAGCAAGGTGATAATTTTAATTTTTATACAGGAGGTGCAACAATCCCTTTTGAGCCTTGGGATAATGAGTTAAAACTATATGGTGTTGTAGGTTCTACGACAAGCACTGCGACTATTATTGATGGTGAGCAAATAAATTCTGAAAATATAACAAGCGGGAGAACATTTGAACACTATCGTATAAATCAAAATAGAACTGGAAATAAATTTAATGATTCCTATATTTCTGAAATTCTGTTATATGATCGAGAACTAACGGAATCAGAATTAACACAGACTTACCAATATTTAGGCAGACGGTATGGTCTAAATTATATAAATGACAGCAAAGATGTACACGCATATAGGTCTATGACTGATAGTGATCTAGAAGGACCTATCCAATTTAGTGTAACACATAACGATTGTGCAGGTAACGATGGCACTCCTATTAGTGAGACCAGTGATAACAGCTATGTGATTTTTGATCGTACACCGCCTTTGGCTTTTGCAACCGATTCAGTTTTAGCTGTTGGGGGAACATCAATTCTTAATATCTGGAATTCTACAAATACAGGGCTAGAGGTCAATGTCCCAGTTGATAATGATACAAGCCTAATTAATGGGAGTATCCAAGTTTGGGGGTCTATTAGTAGTAATCCTTTTGAAATATTAGGATCAAGTTCTGAAATATCTTCTTCAGACTTATCAAACCAAAAAACTTTCTCAATCACAGCGGCTGAGGTAGAAGCCTTAAGTGGTTTTTCTGATAATGACACAATAAAAGTTCGAGCTGTAATTACCGATAGAGTGGATCTAGAGACAGTTGGAGAGATTAGTATAAATAAATTAATAATAGATCAAACTCTTCCGGTCTTAAAGTCTGTTTCTTGTATCTCTAATTTTTCAGATTCAAGCTTAGCAACTATCGGCCATATTATATCATTGAATTTAGAAACAGAACCATTGTTAACTAATCCAGGCATAATTATTGCAGAAAATCCAGCTTCAGTCACAAATGTTGATGGTGATTCTTCATGGATAGGGACTTACACTATGCAAGGGACTGATTCAGAGGGTATTATTCCTTTTATAATCAATGACCTAGTAGATCTCAGCGGAAATCCAGCAAGCGGATTTATTGAAACCACTGATAGTACAAGTGTGTTCTTTGATAATACAAAGCCAACTTTAGATAGCGTTCGCATTTATTCCAATAATATGAACTCTACTTATGCAAAAGTTGGGGATAGTGTACTGATTTCATTTGTGGCAGCAGAATTAATAACAAATCAATCAGTATTTATAGTTTCTCAATCAGCAAGCGTAATAGAACTATCAGATGATAGAAGACACTTTCTTGGATCATATTTAATGCAGGAATCAGACCCTGAGGGTGTTATACGATTTGGAATAACTGTTACAGACTCTGTTGGCTTAGTTAGTGATACAGTTTCAAATACATCCGATGCAAGTCGGGTAATATTTGATAGAAAAAATCCATATTTAACTTGGGTTAATATCACATCAAACAATGATGTAAATGAAATGGTTGGTGTTGCTGATGATGATGTATATCTCAAGTTCATTCCAGACAGTGCCTTAATTTTTGATTCGGTTTCAGTAACAATTTCTAATCGTGTTGCTAGTATCACTCAGTCTCTGGATACTTTAATTGCAACAGTGTCAATAATAGGTGAAGGAGTTGATTCTGCTGGGATACTTCCATTTACTATTGATTATATGGATTATGCAGGAAACAGAGGAGAACAAGTAGTTAACACATCTGACGAGAGCTTTGTTAATCATGATGTTGGACCTCCAGAAATAGTTTCTGTAAGAATTTGGTCAAGTAACCTAGATAGTTCATGGGCAAAAATAGGAGACACAGTTTTTGTTGAGCTTATTGCGAATGAGCCCTTATCGAATAGCTCAATTCAAATAGGAGGAAGAAATTCTAATCAAGAGATTCCAGCCAATAGTCCTACCCATCAGGGATATATTATTATGGATAACAGTGATAATGAAAATTGTTTGCAATTATCTGTTTCTTATTCTGATCTTGGTGGGCTAGCCGGGGCTGATACGGATAGCACCACGGATGGAAGCAGGGTCTGTTTTGATATGACACCACCACAGATTGACAATATTAGCATTAAAACAAATAACGTCTATGGCGACTCACTGGCAAAAACAGGTGATACCGATACCCTTGTCTTTTCAATATCGGAAATAATGAGGGACTTTAATTTGATATTATCTGATAATGAAAATACGCCTATCCGAGATTCATTAAACTTTACAGCGACTCATACATTTGTTGGTACTGAGGAAGAGGGGATGGTAGGGTTTAATATATTTGTGACTGATTCTGCAGGAAATAACTCAGACTCAATAAGTACCACAAGTGATTTAACCCAAGTACGTTATGATAAAACCTTGCCCACATTAGACACTTACTTTATTTATAGTAATAATTCAAATGATACCTCTTTATGTATTATTGGAGATACAATTCTAATTGATTTTGATGCGAGTGAAAAATTGCGTTCTAATCAAATTGTTACCATCGCCGGAGATTCTGCAATTGACATTATAGATCTTGGAGAAAATAAATATAGAGCTCTATATATTATTGATGGCTCGGAGGAAGAAGGTTACTTAAGGTTTACAATAGAGTTTGAAGATTGGGTTGGAAATACAGGGGTTGCGATAGACACAACATATGGTTCAAATAGTGGCTATGTTTTATTTGACCAATCGCCCCCTACTGATTTTTCGGTTGACACAGTATTTGTTAATGGTGTAATCACTGAAAGAGGATACTGGAACTCTAATAGTGATAGTATAATTATTGTGATTCCGATATCAGATCAGGACCAGAGTCTTCTTGAAGGTGAATGCCAATTGCAATTAAGCTTTGATGGTGGTCCATTTACAGACATAGGAGACCCGATAAATATAAATACTTTAGGGATGTTAGATATTAGTTTAGTTAGAAATAACTTTATTTTATTACCAGATTATTCTGAAGGATCTAACGTAAGGTTTACAGCGACTATAAAAGATCGAGCTGGTAATAGTACTGCAGGTAGTGCATTTCAAGACT
>CEUA01180108.1_pt1 | contig 11147 bp, 11 predicted proteins | sample 361541 | NCBI WGS metagenome assembly CEUA01 (sample SAMEA2623079, study PRJEB7988) | marine metagenome | isolation source: saline water (ENVO:00002010), including
TCTTTCTCTCATGTCGATGGGGTTTGTTGCGGGTAGGGATGCACCTGTAATGTGGAGAGGGCCGTTATTGGCCCAGGCTTTAAGTCAATTTTTGGAGCAAGTTGCTTGGGGAGAATTGGATATTCTTCTTGTAGATTTGCCTCCAGGTACTGGAGATATTCCACTTTCATTGTGTCAATCGATTGCGTTGTCTGGTGCGATAATGGTAACTACTCCCCAAAATGTGGCCGTTGAAGATGTCAACCGGGGGATATCTATGTTTGGTAAGGTTGAGGTGGAAATATTGGGTGTTGTTGAAAATATGAGTTACTACGACTGTCAGAAGTGTAGTAAACGTCACAAAATTTTTGGCGAAGGCGGTGCTCGTGCTATTTGTGAACAATTTAGATTGAATTTCTATGGTGAATTACCGTTGAGTGTTTCTCTACGTAGGGCAGGGGATGAGGGTCGGCCGTTGGTCGGGGGAGCGGAAGAGAGCCAACATTTCAAGCGATTGGCTGGGAAGTTGATTACATCATTAAGGTCGATGGTTGCTTAAACTGGCCAATTTTTAAGGTTATGCTTGCTCTTCGATTACTATCGGCTGTATCTTTCTAACTACTAATCATGGAATATTGGAACTGTTTACATCTGGATGTATGTCCGTCAATTGCGGATACTATTTCTGCGCTTTGTCACGAGGCTGGGAGCTGTGGAATATCAATAAATGACCGCAGTAATCTCACGCACTTAGAAGTGTATTTTCCCAGTCAAATTGATTTGGATCCAATTCGATTAATTTTAAATGAGGTCTATGAAAATGACCTTAATAGCTCTCCAAAATTCACTTTGACTCGAATTGATGCCGAAGATTGGACACAGGGTTGGCGTGATTTTTTTCGGCCCGTGTGGATAACGCCCGAAATTGTAGTTCATCCTCCTTGGATCCCAATAAACGAAAAAGGTATAATCAGTATTGCGATCGAACCGAAAATGGCATTTGGCACAGGTGGTCATGAATCAACGCAACTGTGTTTACAAATGTTATACGAGAGGGTTGTACCTGGGATGAATTGCCTTGATTTGGGCACGGGGAGTGGGATATTGTCAGTTGCCGCTGCGCTGCGTGGTGCTAAGAAAATACTTGCACTTGATACAGACAGGCAAGCAGTAAGAAATGTGTTAGAAAACATAAAACTGAACGGTATTGACAGGAGTCGCGTAATGATTTGTTTGGGCTCCATTGAATCTTCTGTTGGTAGTTGTTATGACCTAATCTTTGCTAATATTCAAAGCTCTATTTTACGGCCTATGTTTTCGAGGTTAACAGAGTTAATTAGTTCAAATGGAACTATTATTTTCTCTGGTATATTGAAAACCGAACGGGAAAAATTTTGTCAAGGTATAAGAACGCATGGTTTGATCGTAGAGGAGGTGTTGACGAAAAATGAATGGATTAGTATTTCAGTGGGTAGAGGTAGATAGTGCCTTCTTTCTGGGTTGATTCATCCGAGGTAAACGGCGACAGAGTGGTTTTGCTGGACGATGAGGCACATCATCTTTGTAAAGTTCGTCGATATTCGCGTAGCGATTTGATCGATGTGACTGATGGACAAGGCGTTTTTTTTAAAGTTCGATTGGAGACAGTAACTCCAAAACGGGTTGAGGGAATTATCGTTGAGCGATTTTATGAAAGAGGGGAATCAAAAGTTGATTTAGTTTTGGCCCAATCTTTAATTAAAGGCGGTCGTTTTGATGGACTTGTTGAAAAGGCAACGGAGGTTGGAATAAGTACGGTATATCCCCATTATAGTGATAGAGGTATCCCCAGGAGTTCGTCTGGTGTTAGGGTCAGACGATGGCAGCGGTTAGCTAAGGCAGCTACTAAACAGTCTGGTCGTAGCAGATTTCCTGTTATCTGTGATCCTGGTGATTATTCTAAGGTGCTGAAAATACTAGCAAAAAAATGTGATGTCATATTTGTAGGGGTCTTAGGTGAGGAACCGTTATCAATAACTGGTTTAGTAGACAAAGAAACCTCTACTGTAAGTATAGGATTGCTTGTAGGACCTGAAGGTGGGTTTACCTCTGATGAGATTTCTGAGGCCGTTCAGGTTGGAGCAGTTCCTTTTTCTTGGGGAGATCGTGTTCTACGTGCTGATACGGCAGGTGTCGTACTTTCAGCGTTACTTATTTCTTTATTTGAAAATGAACTATTTAGGAAAGAAGAAAGAAAATAATATGCGTATCAAAGTTATTCATGGACCAAATTTAAATTTACTTGGATTGCGTGAACCAGATGTATATGGAAGCATTACGTTGGATGACGTCAACGCACGTGTATTAGAAGAAGGGAAAAAACTGAACGTAGAAGTGATTACGAAACAGTCAAATTCTGAAGGAGAAATAGTTGACAGCCTGCACGAATCAAGGACACAAGACGATGGTATAGTAATCAATGCAGGCGCACTTACGCATTACAGTATTTCTATACGAGATGCTATCTCTGCAATTCCATTGCCATGCGTAGAGGTTCATTTGTCCAATATACATGCTCGAGAAATGTTCAGGCATAAATCGGTTATTGCTTCGGTGTGTTTGGGGCAAATTTCTGGTTTTTCAATTAATAGCTACGTCTTAGGATTGGGAGCGATTGTTTGTCATCTCAGGGAAGTTTCTTGTGAGTAAGCCCGTAGTAGTTGCTCTGATATTTTCATTGATCGAAATCGGTTTGGCAGAAGGATTGATTCGAGTTGATAGGCCAAAGGTGCGTGTGCGTGCCGATGCTACGGTTCAATCTCCTCAGATAGCTGTATTAAATGCTGGCGAGGTTGTAGAGAATGTGGGAAAAAAAGATGAATGGTACGAAATTATTCTTCCTAATGGAACCACGGGTTGGGTGAATTCCTACTTAATGTCAGACGTTATTGAAATTTCTAAACAGGATGTTGATAGCGGTTCTAAGGATACTGTGAAGTTTGAGTCTGAAAAGGGGATAATGGCTGGGCCGAAAGTAGGAGAAACGTTAGAGCGTCACCCTTACGCCGAAGGTCTTCATTACGAAAAACAAGGTGACTTCCATCAGGCTTTGATTTATTTCGAGCAGGTCCTAGCTGACGAACCTAATCACGTAAAGTCTTTATTATATGCGTCACAGGCTCATATAGAACTTGAGCAGTTTCAGAAAGCTCGCGAAAAATTGTATCGAGCCTTGGAGCAAGGCACAGGAGCTCTGGAACTGTCACGTCTCTATAAAGGACTGGGTTGGCCTGATAGTGCCCGAAAATATGAAATGATAGGGAATGGGAATGATTGGGTTGCGGAGGACCAAGGACCTTCTAAGTTGTCAGCCACTAAGGATCCCCTTTATAAAAAGTGGGCGATTGTTGTTGCAGTGGTATCGACGTCTATTTTGGGGACAATATTATCTGTATTATTTATTTGGAGAAGAAAAAGGGGTCGTCATTCAACGAAAAGAGGTAGATTATATTCAAAGTTTTCTTCAGCCTTGAAGGTGGCCAGTGTTTCTGCTACTCACGCAGACGGTGAAATCCGTGAATTAAATCGAAGAATTGCTGAAAAACGTGATGCTCTGCGGGTTAATTCTGAGCTGTGTTCTGACACGATTTCTAATGCGAGAAACTCGGATATGGATGAGACTGATCTTGCTAAGGGTGTTACTTCTCAACTCAACAAATTACTGAGCCTTATTGTAGCTCAGGATGAAAGAGCTCAGATTTACGTTGAATTAAATCGTTTGCAAACGGAAAAGATCAAGGAAATGGAACGTGAAATTGATTTGCTTCGGGAGGGCTGAAATTCAGAAGAGGTAAACAGCACGTACTGTAGGTGTACCGTAGCCGGTACTTCCAATTTCCGGAAAAACCCTTTTTGTTTCCTCTCTTGATATTAGCGATATACCTAGACTGCCAACGGAGACCACAGCCGTAGCCCAGCCATATACACGCGCTCTATCAGCTTTACCTTCTAATTTTTTAGCTCTGGCAAACTGATCGTGAGTTCGGTTGAGGATAGCCTCTTTTTCGTTATCAGAAGCTCGGTCAAATTGAAGCCAGGACAAGAGTCCGAATGCTACTGCACCACCCATGAAACTAATATACGGATAGTCTTTTACGGATATTGTCTTTGCTCCCGCTCCCAGTGATTCTAAGGTTACGATTTTTTCAATCTCCTCGTATTCAAACGTAAAGATTTTTTTATTTACGCGTATGATCACAAGGTCGTTGTCTTTCTCTATAACGCGCCCTTCAACAATCGATCCATCAAATAGATACAAACGAGTATTTGCTCGCACTGGATTAATTGACTGGGCGTACAAAACTTCAAAATATCCGACGAAGAAAGTAAGCAATAGCCAACTTGCGAGAAATTTCATAGTGTATGCTCCGTAAATTCGGGATGCAAAATGAAGTGTCAACGCGAAATATACGGGGCATTTGTTGTATGTCAATACGTCAAGGAAAAACTCAAGATACCTCGAAACTTAATTTGTCTGGACTCTCTATAGCGCAAATCAAATCTTTGTCTCAAGAATGGACTCTTGATTCAGACAAATGGGAGATCCTTGAAAAAGATGAGAGAATCGGAATTCGGAAATTGGCTAAGAAGGCAGCTCAACAACGGGAGAGATTTAAGACTGAAAAATTAAGGCAAGAAAAATGCTTGTATCATGAAAGGAAATTTTGGGGATTAGGTCTGAATTATGTGGCAGGAGTAGACGAGGTTGGAAGAGGTTGCCTGGCTGGACCCGTTGTTGCGGCGGCAGTGATTTTACCCTCAGAATTTGAGCTTCCAGGTTTGGATGACTCTAAGAAGTTGAGTAAGGGTAAACGGACGCAATTGGATAAAGAAATTCGGCAACAGGCTATTTGTTTGAGTTGTTTTGCAGTGGAAGCAAAAAGAATCGATTCAATTAATATTTTGCAAGCCTCTCTTGAGGCGATGAGAAGTACGCTGTTGGCTTTAGAAACAGCACCCCAACAAGTCCTTGTAGACGGTCATATAAAACCCAAAAGTTTGTTTCCAGAAACAGCTATTGTTGATGGCGATTCACGATCTTTGTCTATAGCTGCTGCTTCGGTTGTTGCTAAAGTTTTCCGGGATCGAAAAATGTGTGAGCTTGATTCAATATTTCCTGGATATGGCTTCGCAGAAAATAAAGGATATGGGAGTCCGCAGCACTTAAATGCTTTATCTGTGAAAGGCGCAACGCCAGAGCATCGAAAGAGCTTTGCGCCCGTTAATGCAGTATTGAAAAAATCTAAAAATCTAATCGAAAGTCTTCTCGGAAAAGTTAAATCCTGTAAGGATTTAACTCAGTTAAAAGAAGTCGGTCGGGATATTAATCTGTCGAAGGGAAAATTAAATTCAAGGCAATTGGACGAATTGCGAGCATTATACCGAATGCAAAAAGAATTGATTCAGATTAGGAAATAAAACAGAGAAAAACTTAATCTATTGTCTTATAAATAGTGAGGATCGGTTATTCAGGCAGCTTTATTTTTCACTAAAATCAGTGTCTTTTATGTTAGCGATAGGAGAGATGTCGTTTCATCGAATGTAATTGGCACATAAGGCATTTGGTAACCGCGATCTTTCAATTTTTCGTACAAAATTACAGAACTGGGAGGAGCTAAATCTGTTTGCTCTCTGAAAGCTTTGTGACTAAAAACCTCTCGAGCATTGCCTGATAAGGTTATTTCTCCATTTGCCATCACGGTTATTTCATCTGCCCATGTCGCTGCAGCGTCTACATCGTGCGTGATCCATATAATAGTTTTTTTGTGTTTTTTCGCTAACATATGCATCATTCTACAAAGACTTTTTGAAGTTGCAGGGTCTAATCCAGCTGTTGGTTCATCTAATACCATTATTTCTGTACCCATTGCAATCACACCAGCAATAGCTACTCTTCTTTTTTCCCCGGAACTTAGTTCTTGGGGAGATCGTTTCCCGTAAAGTTTTAGAGGTAAGTTTACTTGCAAAAGTGACGTCTCGATTCTTCGGTCAATTTCTTCGGAACAAAGTTTTATTTTTTTCGGTCCGAATGCTACGTCTTTTTCTACGGTTTCTTCAAATAATTGTAATTCGGGAAATTGAAAAACCAAGCCAACTTTTCTAACAAGTATGTTTATAGGGTGATTCAGAACATTTTCCTTGTTTATGTATATTTCACCCGAGTTTGGTGATAACAATCGATTTAAATGTTGAGCTAGCGTGGTTTTTCCAGATCCACTTTTTCCTAAGAGTGCATGAATGCTGCCCCCGTAAAATTTCATACTAACATTATCCAGACTAGGTTTGGAGTCTGTCGTGAACTGTTTGTATTTATGCTGAATATTTTTTAGCTCTATTGAAATATTTTCTGACGTTTTTTTAAATGTGTCTTTTTTTGAAGGGGACCTTTGAGCTATAGGTCTATTCCATTTTTCCGCGAAGTCCTCAATTGATAGAGTCAGATTTTGTTGATTTAGAGCATGGCCCAATTTAGTCGGGAAGGGGGCTTCTATTCCGGAGGTTTTTAGAAAGTTAAAATCGGCATAGATTTTTCTTGGCGGTCCATCCCCAACTATGCACCCATTTTCCAAGATTATCATGCGTTCGGTTTGTGCGGCTTCGTAGGGAGTGTGGGTTACTAATATCACTCCAATTCCGAATTCTGAATTTAGTAGACGAAGTTGATTTATTATCTGATTTTGATGGTGGTTGTCGAGCAATGCTGTGGGTTCATCCAGTATAAGGAAGTCTGGGTACATGACATAGCAAGATGCTATGGCCAAACGTTGTTTTTCCCCGCCGGATAATTGTTGTGGTGGGTAGTTTATCAAATCCCGAAGATTGAACAATTCAATTGCGAGCTTTATTCTCTTGCGGATTTCCTGAGTAGGTAGTCCAAGGTTTTCCAATCCAAACGCTAACTCAGTTTCGACTGTAGTACCTACTAGTTGGTCCTCGGGGTTTTGGAATACCATACCTACACGGCGATGAATTTCGGCTAGGTCTTCCGGATGACTTGTGTCGAGATCTCCTATGCGAACGTTACCCGTATTTGGTGTTATTAAACCATTTAAGCAGCGAGCAAGCGAAGTCTTTCCGGAACCATTTTTACCGATGATTGAAATAAACTCACCAGCTTCTATTTTCAAGGAGACACCGTTAAGCACGTTGTTCTTGCCGAGTTTTACGATTATTTCAGACGCAATTATCATATGGACAGTACGATAGTTTTGTTCATTCTATTCGTCAAGGAGTAAACATTGACATCGTATGCCTTGACAGTTTATTTAATAGCAATATGTAATTCACAGTATAGCTTATAGTTTCCATCCTGCTTGAGGTAGTAAAATCAATATCGGGATATAGCCGGTTCTTTTGAGAGACTTTTATGAAAAATCTAATTTTAGCACCGATTGTCATGTTAATACTCGTTTCATGTGCGGGAGATGAAACGAGAAATAGTAGACGGAGTGTTTTGGCTCCAGAATTAAGTAAAGGCCGAGGCAGTGCATATTCAGTAAGCGAGATTAGTTTTGACTCTAGTGATGGGGTATCAATCAGTGCGCTTTTTGGCAAACCGGAAGGTACTGAACCCGTGCCGGTTATAGTGCTTCTTCATACGCTGCAGAGTACAAAAGAGGAATGGTTATCCGAAACAGATCTTTTTGTGGATCTATTAAATACTGGTTACGCTGTAGTTGCTATAGATCTTCGAGGTCAGGGGGGACTGACACCACTCCCAGATGGTAGAGATGTGTTAACTGCTGTCGATGTTCAAAATAGCTTTCGTGATGTGCAGGGGACAATAAATTGGCTTCGTGGGAGATCAGATGTTGATTCGGACAGAATTGGTTTGATAGGCCATGGTTCTGGAGGGAATATTGCATACGTGAGTTCAGGAGTTTTTCCTGAACAAATACGTACTGCGGTATCTCTTTCGCCGGGGCTTTGGCAGGCCTCAACATTCGAACCTTTGGTGGTTGGTGATGGTCTAAGGTCTTTTGGAAAGGCTCGGTCGATGCTGTTTTTGGTGGGAGAATTCGATCAGCTGGAAGCACCTGAAGACGTAGTCTTGAGATACGCCGATTTTGCTCGCAATTTAGCGGCAATCACGGAAAGTCCGACAAAACTAAGTGTTTTTGAAAGTGGAGCTCATGGCTTTGATTTACTTAGGGAATTTCCAGAAGCGAAAGAGATAATTTTCAAGTGGTTTGAGGAAAATTTATAGCGTGCAAAGTGGTTCGTGAATGATAGGATAATGTTAAATCAGTCATCAATATCTGTTATAATCCCAGCGTATAATGAGCAGGAGTCTGTAGGCAAGGTTGTTTCTGAAATTCCACGCCCCACTGTTAACCAAATTATTGTAGTAGACAATGGATCCACTGACAAAACTGCCGAAGTTGCCCAACGAGCGGGTGCCCAGGTTGTTTTTGAATCAAAACGTGGATATGGACAGGCATGTCTACGTGGATTAGCGGCTTTGGAAGATCCCTCTATTGTGGTCTTTTTGGATGCAGACTATAGTGATTATCCCGAAGAATTAACCGAGCTGTGCGAACCAATCTCAAATAATGTTGCAGATATGGTAATTGGTTCTCGTGTGCTTGGTGAAACGGCTCCCGGAGCTTTATTACCTCAGGCTCGGTTTGGTAACTGGTTAGCCGTATTGTTAATTAGGAAATTATTTGGGGTTGAATTTACAGATCTAGGTCCTTTTCGAGCAATCAGTTATGATTGTCTTAAGAAATTGAATATGGTAGACACTGATTTTGGTTGGACTGTGGAAATGCAGGTTAAGGCGGCATTGGGCAAACTACGTTGTTTAGAAATTCCTGTTCGATATCGCAAACGCATCGGAAATTCGAAAATCACAGGTACGATATCAGGCTCTTTCCGGGCTGGGTCAAAAATCTTGCTGACAATATTTAAAAACTATCGTTATAATTCCTAAATGTTAATTAATCAATCATTCTTGTTTTCTTGAATTCTTTATGAGACTTGCGGATTACGATTATCACTTGCCAAAGAATTTGATTGCACAAGAGCCTGCTACTACACGAGATAGTTCAAGGCTTTTAGTCCTAGACCGTAATGACGGCTCCATTAGGCATATGCTTTTTTCTGACATAGTAAGTTTACTATGCATTAATGATGTAATGATGTTGAATCAGACGCGGGTATTTCCCGCTCGAATTTTTGGATCGCGATCTGATACAGGTGGGCGAGTCGAATTATTACTTATTCGTCGACAGCCTGATGGGAAATGGCTGGCGATGGGTAAGCCTGCGAGTGCATTACAGCCTGGAAGAAAATTAACGCTAAGTTCTAAAAAAATTTCGGCGACAGTTAAGAAGCGAACGATGCAAGGGCGTGTTCTTATAGAATTTGATTGCGAGGACGTTATGCCTGTACTTGAAAATGAAGGTGTTTTACCATTGCCACCTTATATAAACCGTGAGGCCACTAAGAATGATAGTTTACGTTACCAGACCGTATTTTCCAAAACGATGGGGGCTATTGCCGCTCCAACAGCCGGCTTGCACTTTACCGGTGAGCTTTTGGAAAAAATCAGCGAAATTGGGACTTTTATTGCCCCTCTTTTACTTCATGTAGGTCCTGGTACTTTTGAGCCGGTTCGATGCATAGATCCGAAAGATCATAAAATAGAGGAAGAGTACTACGAAATAGGTCGCGATTCTGCAGAAATAATTAATCGATCGCGTGCATCTGGAGGACGGGCAATTGCGGTCGGTACAACTGTTGTTCGTGCAGTTGAGACTAGCATCTCAAAAGATGGTGTTTTAGAGTCGAGTAAAGGTTTTACTGATTCGTTTATTTTCCCTCCGTATAATTTTAAATGTGTTGACGTACTCGTTACTAATTTTCATCTGCCAAAGTCGACGTTGCTTATGCTTGTGGCAGCCTTTGCTGGCTATGAATATTTGATGAAAGCTTATCGAGAAGCTGTAGACCACGAATATCGGTTTTACAGTTACGGAGATGCGATGGTGATTCTTTAATGTCTGATTTACCTGTCAGAGCTATAATTGTTGCGGGGGGACAGGGGCGTCGTATGGGGGGAGAATTACCTAAGCAGTACCAGATGTTATCAGGGCGACCACTAATTTGTCATACCTTGGAAGTATTTCAATCTCATTCCAGCATAGATTCAATTGCTTTAGTAGTAAATTCCAACAGTGTTGATTATTGTCGTAGTATGGTTTTAGGGACTGGTGAATTCACAAAAGTCGACAAAGTGGTAGTCGGGGGGGGAGATCGATCTGAGTCTGTTCGCAATGGGTTGACAGCCACAGCTGACGATACTGATGGAGTTATCTTGGTACACGATGCTGTTCGGCCTTTTGTTTCGGCTAAATTAATTGAAAGGGTTGTTATGGCCCTTCAGGATAATGATGCTGTAGTGCCATGTTTGCCCATAGTGGATTCTATAAAAAAAATCGTAGATGGACGTGTTCAAGCTACTTTAGACCGAAATGAACTTTATCGAATTCAGACCCCGCAAGGCTTTCTAAGATCTGTTTTGGAGGAGGCATATGCTGGTAATGGATTTTCAACTGATGATGCTGGCCTCGTAGAGCGGATAGGAGTAGATGTTGTTGGGATAGAGGGCGAAGAGCGAAACATAAAAATAACAAAACCAGAAGATTGGCTGTGGGGTCAGCTTTTTTTAACTGGAGACTCATTTTAATGGATTTAAACAGAATTCGAATAGGCCAAGGTTTTGACGTACATAGGTTGGTGAGTGATAGGCCACTTGTGTTAGGAGGAATAGACATTCCATATGATCTAGGGTTAGAAGGGCACTCTGATGCTGATGTACTGACTCATGCAATAATTGACGCGTTACTCGGGGCTGGAGGATTAGGTGATATAGGTCGATTATTTCCTGATAATGAGATCAAATATAAGGATATTTCTAGTCTCTTATTGTTGAAGGACGTACAAAAATTGCTAAGAATAAATAGACTAGTCGTCTGTAATATCGATGCCGTAGTGATGGCTCAATCGCCCCAATTAGCTCCCTATATTAGCGATATGTTAAAATGCTTATCAGAGGCTCTCCGAATTGAAATTGAATTGTTGTCTGTAAAAGCCACTACCACAGAAAGGCTTGGTTTTGTCGGTAG
>CEUA01115509.1_pt1 | contig 11144 bp, 5 predicted proteins | sample 361541 | NCBI WGS metagenome assembly CEUA01 (sample SAMEA2623079, study PRJEB7988) | marine metagenome | isolation source: saline water (ENVO:00002010), including
GCCGACGCGCGGCCCGGTATTTGCATCCGCAAACGTCGATGCGAGTTGCGCCGTGAAGTGTTCCTCTCCATCAGAGGCAACCCATCGGCCAAAGGAAACGCCATTCTCGGCCGCGCCAAATTCAAATCCGTGCATGTACCCGGTCAGTGATCCGGTGTCATTGGCAGAGAACAGATAAATCTCCTCGCCTAATGAACTGAGCGAGAACGCCCGCGAAGAATCGGGGTGACTCATAAAGTCATCCTCATCAAACAAAACAAATTCTTGCGGCTTGATCATGGTGCCAATCGGAATACGAAACTTTCCTGGATTATTCCTGTTATCGGTCAAAAACCAGCCGGACAGATCAACTGGTTCGTCTCCCTCGTTGAATAGTTCTACAGTATCCTTCGTTGGTAGGTCCGTGTGCGTGAGAGCCTCGTTGATGACGACACTGTAATTGGTCTCCAAGTGGTTGCCTGGAACCCCGGGTGACCCATGTATGTTTAAGCTGGCACCCCAGTACTCCGCCCCGTCCATCTCACCTTGTGGCGTTAATTTTTTGGCCACCAGTGAAAAACCGCGACCGTCAGTGACCGGAATCCAATCGTCCTGATAATTCAACTCGAGGATTAAATTGTCGCTTTGATCGACGATTTTCAACCTGCCGCCACCGTTACCCAGCTTGCCGGAGTACACACCGCCAATGGAAATATTCGCGCCATAACGAGCAGCAAAGGCCTTGGCATTTCTAACCAACAGAACCCGCTCACCGGGGTTTAGGCTTTTTTTGTCATTTTTCAAAAATGAGAACCGAATTTCACCGGTAATCGTCAGGCCGGAGAGATTTAGTGTTTTTTGACTGAAGTTAAGCACTTCAATGAATTCGAAGTCAGACGATTTAAAAGTGGGGTCAGTCGTCAACTCGCTGGGAGAAGGATCGGACGGATGATAATGCAGTTCTGATATCAAAAGATCCTCATCGGCAGGAGGCGTAGTGGTTGAATAAAAATGCGTCAAAGCTCCGGACCATTTACTGGTCAGGGGTGGGTTGTTGGACCCAGTCAGGCTTCTGTGGGCTGTTTTGTAAACACGCGCCGTCACAAGGACGCTCTCGTTAATATTGATTGGCTTTGCATAAAGGATCGCCTTGGAAGCAACGCTGCCACCCGTTCGTCGAGGGTCGGTTCCATCCAGTGTGTAGTAGATTTTTCCGCCCTCTTTTGATTTGAGGCTGATGAGTGTGCCGGGTTCGATATACCCGGCCTGCCTATCGGATTCCGGCGGATCGACAAACTGCTGCTCCATGAAGGAAATACGCTGCGAAAGCCATGTTTTCATGTGGTTCACCTCTCCCTGGTAAGTGCCACCGTAAGCACTACGCGGCCGCTGGTTCCACTTGGCTAAGTTGCGTTTTTGAGCCTCTTTCAGATCATCGGCCATCCCGTCGATGACTTCGTTGATGTTGGCTTTGCTGAACTCCGTAAGGCGAAGCGACTGAAACCGGTCGATGTATTTTTGAAAAAAATCGATGTCCTTAAACATGCGGCTCCACCACGGATAGTTGAAAAAATCAGTGCCACGATCGCTGGAGGTCGAGCGCCATGTTCTGGGATTGTTATCCCTTCCATCCGTCGAACCCAGCGCACGGTCAAAATCCCAGATCGGTCCAAAGGTCAGTTTGCCGCCACGGGGTTTGTGCATGTAGCCGCTGAGTCGAAGGGCATCGACATTAAAGGCTAAGACATTGAGCAGATGATGGTCAATCGCTGCGTCGACATCGATATATTTTGCGTAGCCTCTTCTGGGATCCTTGAAATATGAAGCGTTGAGTGCCGTGCCCATCTCGTTGAAGAACTGGCGGATATATTGCTGCTGGGCGTCCCGCTCGGGTCGCTCAATTTCCTCTTCTTTCGGATAGACGTACTTGATGTTTTGACCTGCGGCACCAAAGCCGGAATCACCGGGGTCGCTTCGGTCGATTTTAAAGATGTAGCCACCGGAAACATCCGGCTCCTTTTTGTGCTCTTCGAACAATCGTTCGACGTCTACGCGGTCGGCATCGCGGCTGATTTTTTCCATCAGCGCATAGACCCCGTAGTAGTCGGCGCTTGAGAGTGCGCCTCCGCCGGTATTCAGGTACACCTCAACAAATCGGGTTCGCGGCGCGTACCTGCCGATTTGGCGGCTCAACTCGAAAATGAACGGGTTGTGCATTAGCGTGAGGTCGAAGTTGTACGGCCCCCACAACACCCAGTCCGATTCGTTTGGCATGCCAAGCAGCGAACGGTTTTTATCCTCGCCAAAAGCATTCTGTATCTCGAGTGACAGCGATGCCTTGGAGCGTCCGCCTGTGCTTGAGCCGCGCACCTTGATGCCGACCTGGCTGGCTACGGCAAACGGACTCGTTACCCTGGAGCGCCCGTCGGCAGGCTCGATCACTGCCATGGATGCCATCTGGTAATCGCCCGATGGCGGCCGGCCGTCTCCGTAATTCTCGAGGAGGATCAGCGGCAGGTTGGACGAGGCGTTAGCCAAGTTGCGTTGGATCTCAATATATATTTCGCTGCCGACCGGCCCCATGCCGCCTTGCGGATGAACCAGTCGAGCCTTGATGGGAGCGGACTTCCGGAGCGTCAGCGGGCCGGAGTAAACCGGTGACGATCCCGACGGGATCGTGCCGTCTAGGGTGTAATGAATTTTGGCTTTTGGATTGGCTGCTTCCGGTCGTTCCAGTTCGATCCGGATCGATGTCTGGAACGACTGGCTGGGCTGCAAAAACGTCACGGCCGCCTCCACGACGGGAATCGTTTCGTCGTTACTGGCGCGCGGCGTTGGGACGAACATATAACCGTAGGACTCTATCACCTCCGTTTTTTTGTAGCCGATCAATTCCGGCACAATCAGCAGGTCGGAACTGGTGACCTTGTTGTTCAGCCCGTGAATAGCGAGAACGTTACGGCCCTTAACTAGAACATTCCGTGGATCCGGGATGGGGAATTCAATGGGTGACGTGGCGATGGAGTCGGGTCGGTTCTGCGGCGCGCCCGAGTTCCAGCTCAAAGTCGCGGGAGTGTTGTCGCTGGCGATTTTTTTGCCGTTGATGAAGGCGGCGAACCCGTCTTCGTACTGCAGGCGCAAAACCAGTTCGTCGATGATTGATACATCCGCCACGTTGAAAGGGATGCGGATGTAGACCGTCTCGTTGTTGTTCCGCATCTCGGCGACATCCAGACCGATGCGGCCGTCGTAGTCGTATCCCACGCCGGTCTTGCCGGATTTCCAGTCGGAGTCGTCGAAGTTGGTTTTCTTCCAGGTGGAATCAACCGAGCGATTCACTGGGACAGCCGCCCGGGCTGCCGCACGTTGCGGGAGCAGCACCAATGGGTCCGGCTTGGTATTTCCCTTGCCGAACGAGACATCCTCATGCTGGGCCGGGTAGCCCGGGGAAAATGCGGTGACGGCACGGGAACCCGCATCCAGCAACGCGAGATAGCCGCCCTCCTTCCGCAGTTTGAAATCCGTGTGCAGAGGCGAGTTGAGGTTTACGCGGTTTTTTCCCGAAGCGAAAACAACAAGGTACCCACGTGCCGGCAGTGTCACGTTTGGAAACGTCCACTTTAGTTTGTGGGCTGGATCGTCCGTCAACGCCCAGCCCTTCAAGTTGGCTGGGGTGCCGGCTGGGTTGTAGATCTCGATCCAGTCGGACCGGTCGTCATCATCGTCGATGGTGCTCCTCCGGTTGTCCGCCATGAACTCCGAGATGACAGACGCCGAGAAGGCAGGGGTGCCCATCAGCAGCAAAGCCCCGGTGATAAGTTTCTTTAACATTTCAATTGAACTCTCCGGCCGTTGTCGACACGGACGGCTTCGAGACGGAGAGTTGATAGAAGATGGTACGCGCGAAAGGAGTCGAACCTTCACTCCCGAGGGAACCGGAACCTAAATCCGGCGCAGTCATCTTAAATACTTACTTTCCTAGTAAATGCGCGACCTGTTTTCAGTTTGTGCTGATTAATTTGCCAACTTTCACCGAATTACCGGCACAAAAGCCAGTTCGAACCGCGCAAACTCAAACAAGCCTCATCCTATGCAGCAAGCTAATTCCAAATAGACGGCGGGGGGCTTCCCAACTCCACGCACTCAATTCATCAATAATGGATTTGGGCTTGGAGAATTTTTGGACAAAAGGGGGCTTAATGAAAGGCCCTGCCTTCCTTGCTTGAACTGGGCAATATTCAGAGACCCGCCAACGAAAATCTTACCTGAACTTGACGATTCAGTGATCGAGCCATACGGTGTCGAGACAATCACGAACTCTTGAAGTTATCACTTTCGACAGTAATCAACACTACCATGAAACGAATCCTACTTCTTCTAATCGCTTCCTTATGGACGACTGGCATGGCTTCCTTAGCGCAAAGCCCGCCTGCTGTGAAGGGGCACGATGCATTCATTGATGGCTTACGGGAGATTGAGGGTAATGCCTCCCAAAAAGGTTTTGGAGGCAAAAGTGCCAGTAAACCACGCACCCTTAGTCCGGTGGTTTCTCGTTTCAAGGGGTGGTTCATTGATGTCACGGAAAAAGCCAAACCGAGCAAGCTGGCTGGTGTCGACGTGATTGAGGGCATTTCTCTGGCCAGTGAATCACGCGATACTTCATCTTGGCAATTTGTAGAAACAGAAAAGGGTTACATGGTCTGTGCCGCTGCAGGGCGATATAAGGGTTGGGTCATAGTAAGCGATGACAGTGCGAAGCCGCGTCCTGAAGGTCCAAGACTCACGGTTGCTCCTGCCCTGCGCCTCGCGAAGAGAGCGACTGCAAATTGCTACTGGAAACTTACCCTTGCCAGACAGGGGCTCGTGCTGGAAGCCACATCAGGCAAGTATAAGGGTTGGTTCTGGGACTTTGGTGGGGGCGATCCTTCCCACAAGGAGTCCGGGCGTGAAGTTGCTGTTAATGTCCTTTTGGCCGAAAGGGTGGTTGCTGGTTCCTATTTTGAAGTTAAAGCTACAGAGTAAGGGTTGCAGCATCAGACCTGATTTATATTTTCGTGAACTATCAGCGAAATGGTCAGAAAAAGTGTCAATTTAACTGTTGCCGCTGAACAACAACCCTGCTGCGTTCAAGTGGTGGAGTGGATTGGCTATAAAGGAACTAATAGCAATCAGATTAGACTCATAGTACCGGTTAGTAAACCGAAGAGCCAAATCACAGACCAAGTAGTCATTAGTTTTTTATTGCCAGAAGCAGACCACCCCCAAATAAGCGCAATCAAACCACCAATACCAAAGCACAGTGACAAAACTATTGTAAGTATCCCAAGTCCTTTTTGGCCTTTGTTAAACATTTCAATAATTACCAATACCAAACAGGCAATCCACGCACCACCAAGTAGGACTTGGAACAACATTCCTATGAGGTTGGAGATATCAGGCATATTCTAAAAACGGAAAAATAGCGAACAACAGCAAAAGTCACAATAGGATAAAAAGCGTGGCGGCAATGTTGAACTGATATCGACGGTAGGAATGGTTTATTTCCCTTTAGCTTTCAATTCTTCAGCTGCTGTATTTGCGGAGTAGTAAAGATCACAAGGCTATTTCGCTTGGTAACGGGGACCAATTGTAAGGCTGCTATGCCCGTATCCTACACGTAAGAATTTTGGATTTTTCCTGAGTTCGTAATCGCCTATCACATCAAATACTTCAATACGGGCTGAAGTTGCTGACCCGACAAAAAGTTTATCACCCTGAGGGGTGAACTCTATCCCTTGTCCTATTGCTTTAGCATCAATTGTATAGAGTAGTCGAGCTGGTTTGGATGCAATATCTATCACTCCAATACAATTTGTCGGCTTCCCGAGACCAGTAACAACTGCCATTTTACCATTTGGATGAAAAGCAAAGCTTTCTACTCCATCTGCGACCTGTTTGATCACACTAGTAATAGCTGGTTTATCCAATGTTAAGTCGACAATAGGTATATCACAAAAATCAAGTCCGCTAGGCACGGAACGCTGGCAAATTAAAGCAATTTTACCATCCAAGCTAATTCTTAGAATCATAGATGTGTCTAATAGTTTTGTGTCTACTCCATCTGCAATTTCGACTGTGCTAAGGTGTTTAATTACATTATTTTCCATTGAATACCATTGGACAGTACATGTTTCTTCTTTTCCATGGTTTTGAGTTGCAATTATTCGCTTCCCATTAGGGCTTATCCAAAAACAAGGATGTCCATGTTTTTGTGGGTTTTTGCTAACTAAAACTAAGTTTTGATTTTCTATTTTAAAAACATAGAAATTTTCTGATGCCCCTACAACAAAATGCTTTCCATCTGGGTGCGCCAGTATATGAAAAGGATAATCATTAAATAGCACTCGATGAACGATTTTGTAATCTGGAGTTGATAAATCTATTAGCGATACCATATTAGCACGATGAGCAGGCAGTTCCTGCTGACGTAACAGTTCCGGAGTTAAATCTTTGTTAGTTAATGGAACACCTTCCGGATAAACAATGCTTGAAAAAAGGCTATTTCTAAACCCGTGGTTTGCAATCAAGCCGTATCTTCCATTTTTTGACATAGCCATAGAAGGAGTGCCCCAAATTGTAACCGGAGCTCTGTCGTACACAGTTTTGATAATTGGAGGATGATCAGGGCCAAGCTGGATAACTGTAAATGAGTCCTTACGCTTCAAATTCCAATCTGCTAGACCATCCGGAGTAGTGAGATCAAATGGAGCAGTCTCTCCATCATTAGCACTTAGAAGCGTTATTGGTGTTTGGGTTGTAAGATAGGGATGGTCTTGAGAGAAAATGTTTATTGAAAAGCTTAAGAAAATGATTAATAAGGATAATTTTTTCATGAGCGCCAAAGCTTAGATTTATTGATTATTTTTGCAATGCATTTATCAAGCGGCCAAAGTACTGAGAAGGGAGCTTTCGGCGTTTTAATTTTGTTCAGCTTTTAATTCTTCACCTGTCTTCCCGCCGTGTTTGCGGAGGAGGTCGACGATTTCTTTTTTGTCGGCACAACATTCGGCCCAATCCAGCGGTGTTCCGCCCTCATCATTCTTCGCATTCACATTCGCTCCGTTTGTAAGCAACAGATCAGTAATTTCCTTGTGTCCTTCACGAGCCGCATAATGCAAAGGAGTCCATCTAAAACCAGTCTTCGCATTCACATCTGTACCAGCAGCCAAGTGCTGTTTGACGGCTTCTATGTTTCCAGTTCTAGCAGCCTCCCAAATATCCACACTCGGCCCACACCCCACCAGAAGTACTGCTGCGATTGTTGTGAGTAGGAGGTGTTTCACTAAAAAATAGGGAATATCACCGGCAGGTCTCAAGGAACGCGACCAGATCCAATAGCTCCTGCCGCGACAATACTTGATTTAGTCCGGATGGCATAATCGAAATCGACGAAGTCGTAACGTGATGTATTTGACTCCTTGCAACACGCACATTGCGCATATTCGCATTTTTCAAGTAGATGGCATCCCTGGTTTCACGCTGAATTATTCCGCCATATGATTCTCCATCGACTGTTTCCACAACATAGTGTTCATAGCCGTTAACAACTGTCGAGTTGGGATAAAGAATAGCTTCCAACAAGTCACGGGGTTGTCGAATACCCCCGATTTTGGTCAAGTTTGGACCCAGTTGACCACCCTGACCTTCAATCCGATGACAGGCAGCACAGGAAACTCGTTGATCATGAAACAAAACACGCCCGCGAGATGCATTTCCTGAGTCCAGAACATTCAGGAGCGAGTTGATCGCAGACTCCTGTTCCTTCTGACTAGGGAATCCATTCATTAAAACTCCTGATAGCGCCGTGTGAGCACCTTTGTTAACATCAGGGTAGGCCTTCATGATCTCTCGACGTTGACCGGCTTGAAGCGAAGTAAGTCCGGGGTTCTTTTTGAGCGCTGCCGCGAGTTTTTCACCCAGATGATTCAATCCTGCGTCATCAATGACAGATTCCTGCAGTGCATTCGGCTCACGCCCAAGGGCAAAAGGCCTGACTAAGCCGGGCAGATAGAAGGAATGAGCTTCGGCTATGGTTTGAATCAACGCATCCGATTGCGGTTCCTCCAGCAGATGTAGTCGGAGTGAGCCCAAAGCTTGGGCAGCCTGCCTTCCCAGTATAACTGGTGTCTGCTGATCTTCGAGAAGTCTTACCAGAAATGTAAAGGATGCATCGGAAAGGTAACCTTGGTGTTTTGCAAGAACCCGCATAGCGCTCGCACGTGTCACGGGCGACTCCTCTTCGTTTTTCGCAAGTAAGGATACGGCAACTAAAACGGGCTGACTCATATCGAATCGCTGAGCAATGCTCAGGGCCTCCGCCCTTACTTCCGACGCACTACGATCCAATCCGAGAAGAACGCATTTGTGGAGGGGTTGAGGGAAGTCGTCAAGAAAACCCAGGGCAGCCAGCACTTGACCCTGAACTTCAGGCTTTACCTTTTCGGAAGCCAGAATTTCTAACAGGATCGCTTGGAAACTCGCATCCTGCGCGTAGGCCATGACAATTTCCTCGATAAGTTGCTCATTGCCTGCGAGAGTTTCATGTTCTACGACAAGTTCACGGAAGATTTGAAGGATTTCGTCTTTCAACTCCTTCTGGCCAGAAATCACCCGGCGTGCCTCCTGGCGAATATTACTGTCTGATGAACGCAACAAAGGCACGACCCTTCCAACATCCAGATTACTACCGAGGGCGGCCAGAATTCTCAGCGCAACACGCTGCCTATATGGATGTGTGTCGTCCGACAAGTATGAAACTACACCATCCGGATCTCCAATTTCAATAAGGGCATACACAAAGGCGTGTTGTGTTTGGAGGGGATCACTGGAATCCAGGTTATGAAATAACGACGGGACAGCCGCTTTGTCGCCTAATTGCCCGATGGCCGTTGCGGCTGAAGTCTGAACGAATGGACTCGGATCATCGAGAAGCAGAGCCAATGGCTCAACAGCTGACATATCCTTTAATCGTCCAAGCGATCTGGCAGCCACCTGACGTATACCGGGGTCCGGATCTAACAAAGCCTCTTGAAGCACCTCTAGACCGCGTTTACTGCCTAGCCTTGAAAGCAACCAGAGGCATCGCTTCCTAAAGGCTGTTTCCGCCGAACTTGAGATAGCGCTTGCAATTTCATCCAGAATAACTTCACCCCTTTCAATGAGGGTTTCCATCGCCCTATCCCTCACTGCCTGTCTGGAATCCCTTAACAAATGAACCAACTCTTTAGGCTCAAGTGAATCCCAATCAAGAGCCAGACCACGTGGGTCTTTCTGAACCGGGCTTCCCTTTCGTTGAATGCGATAAATGGCACCCTTGATTTCAGGCTTGGCATTTTTTGAAAACGGACACCCCCAGCTCAACCAGCCCCCAGTGTCCAGCAATAACAAGGATCCATCAGCATCTTCAAGTATGTCTGCGGGATGAAAACCAACACTTGCAGATGAAAGAAAATCGTTTTCAACCGTCACAAAAGATCCATCCCGCGGCTCCAAGCGTACATGGACCACCTTATGTGAATTGAACTGACAGGCGAACAGGGTATCACGATATGCTTCACCGAAAGATTGTCCACGGTAGCGCATCAAACCGGCTGGAGCCACTTGCCCCCAGCGACTAACTGCTGGAAGACGAAACCCTGTCTCTGGAAGCAATGGACTCCCATAAACTCGCTGAGTCAGCCCTCCCCACATCCAATGAATCAAGGCGTCATGCCGCTTCCCGCCAAAACTGTCAAATATGGCACAGGTTGAAAGCATGTCTCCGTTCGGAGTAAATACAATATCAACAGGATTGACTCCTCCCTGCCCCTCTACCCGGACATCACTTCCGTCCGGCCAACAGGAAAAAACACCCGCCGCACGACTGTAACCGGAGCGGGTCCCATCGGTACCAACGAGGTTATAACCAAAATGACCGCCTGAAAAATATAACCTTCCATTCGGGCCCAGGTAGGGACCGTGTTGGTTTGCTCTACCATCAAATTCCATGCTCCCAAGGATCTTCTCACGTTTATCAGCAACTCCATCATCATCCACATCCTCAAGCCTCCAAAGGTAGGGGGCTGAAATAATATAGAGTGCCCCATTATGCCAAAGACCTCCTTCGGGCATGGTCATTTGATCTGCGAAGATGGTGCTCTTGTCAAAAACCCCGTCCCCATCAAGATCAACCAGTCGCCTTACAAAACGGGGCAACTCACGCTCAATGGCTAGCCTTGTCGTCAAGTTTTGGCCATCGCTTTCTGCCACGTACAGGCGCCCGCGATCATCAAGGCACGCCATCATCGGATACCCCACTAATGGTGGGGATGCCGCAAGTCGCACCTCAAAACCCTCAGCTACTTTGATGCGGGGCTGCGTAAAGCTTTGGTCGGCAAGGCTTCCAGAGACTGCCCAGAGAAAGAGACAGAACAGGCAGGCAAACAAATGCAAAATTCGTTTAAACAGAATACCTATCATTGGTTTAATGCTTCTTTTTCTGGATATCTTTGTCCTGAAAATCCATCGCACAAGCTTGCTCAAAATCGCCTTGTGAGCACTTTATATGGAGTGTGTCCATTTGCGATTTGAAAAAATAGAATATTTTGAGAAGTGAAAACATAAGCACCCCCATCACCACGGATACGACTATTCCGGTTGCGATGTCTTGTGATTCCATGGTGAGGCGACTGTCATTCCGGTGAGCGCAGTTTTCAAGGCGTTTTAACTGTTGCCAGAAAGTGAGGCCAACTTAAAACCCGAAGGCGTCAAGTGGTTGAGTGGTTTGGTTTAGTCGGCAGCAGCTTTCAATTCTTCACCAGTCTTGCCGCCGTGTTTGCGGAGGAGGTTTGCGGTTTTGGGGTGGTTTGTTCCATTAGCAGCGTCAAGTGGTGTCGATCCTTGGTTTGGACCTGACACAACTTTCGCATTCACATCCGCACCCTTAGCGATTAGCAGTTCGGCGATTTCCTTGTGACCTAGGTGAGTCGCAATATGCAAAGGAGTAGTCGCATCACCAAAACCTCCATCCTTCGCATCCACATCCGTACCAGCGGCCAAGTGCTGTTTAACGGCTTCGACATTTCCTTTAGCGGCAGTTATGTGAATTGAGATGTCTGGTGCTTTGGCTGTCGGCGGTTCTGGTTGCT
>CEUA01100727.1_pt1 | contig 11138 bp, 13 predicted proteins | sample 361541 | NCBI WGS metagenome assembly CEUA01 (sample SAMEA2623079, study PRJEB7988) | marine metagenome | isolation source: saline water (ENVO:00002010), including
GCAACATTTAATATACATAATGAAAAATTTACACTTGTTGACTGTTTAGAATGTAAATTTGTTTATCTCAATCCACGTATAAAAGAAGTCGATATTTCAAAATTTTATGATAATAATTATCAACCATTTCAAAATAAAATATCATTCACTAATATTCTATATTCTTTGTTTAGAAAAATTAATTTTTTATTTAAATATAAAATAATTAATAAATATGTTAATGAAGGTAAAATTTTAGATATTGGATCAGGAGATAATTTTTTTTCAAATTCGATGAAATTAAAAGGCTGGAATTCTTATAGTTATGATAAGTTTTATAATTCAATATCAAATACTAAAAGTTTATCATCTTTAAATTCAAACAACTTCAAATGCATCACTTTATGGCATTCAATTGAACATATGTATGATATAAATGATGTTTTTATAAATATTAAAAATTTATTAAATGATGATGGTTATTTATTTATTGCTTGTCCAAATTTAAATTCATCTGAAGTAGATATACTTAATGAAAATTGGATTGCATATGATATTCCAAGGCATTTATATCATTTTAGCTTCAAAACGATGTATAAATTTTTAATAAAACATCATATTAAAATAGTTGATATTCAAAATTTAAAAATGGATACTTTATATAATGTTTTTATGTCTAAGAATATTAATATATTTAAAAAAATATATGTTTACTTAAGGTCAATGTTAATTCAATTTTTTGATAAAAAAAAATCTTCAACTATAATTTATGTATGCAAATTAAAGTAGCTGTAATATTTATCTGTATACTCTTAGTGTCATGTGATAATTTGCCTGATAGTAAAGGTGATTATAATGAACTCTCTATTATATCTTCAAATGAAGATAGACAATATGTAGATTTATATATATCAAATATTTTTAATGATAGTATATATACACCAATATTAAAAAATTCATATAATATAAATCATATTAGTCCAGATGATTTTATTGAAAATAAACTAAATAAAAATATCATTATTATTTCATTAGCTTACCCTCCTGATTCTACTATCGATTTATTAAGTGATAAATTTATGCAAAAATATGATAAACCAATTTTCTCGGCTTATGATATGTATTCAAAAAACCAATTATTATTGCATATAAAATCTCATGATTATGATAATCTTATTAGAAGTACTAATGAGCATATTGATTGGATTAAAAGTGAAATAAATGAAAATATTTCTCGAAATATTTTATTCGATTATAATAAAGAAATAAAATCTAAAAATATAAATAAATTAATAAATGAAAGATTTGAAATTAATCTTAATATTGATGATAATTATAAAATTATAAATGAAAATGAACAATTTTTATGGATAGGAAGAGGATATCCTTACAGATGGATAGTTATAAATAAAATTAAATCTAATAATGTTTCTAATTTTGAAAATATTAAATTTTTACATGAAAAGTATTTAACAGATGTGATTATACCAAAAAGATATAACTCTGAATCATATCATGGTTCATATAATATAGTAAGAGGACTATATGAACATATAGGTTCAGATACAGGAGGACCTTTTGTTACATATGTTTATGAAGATATTTATAAAGATTATAAATTATATATATCAGGATTCGTTAATAATCCTGGTAAAGATAAAATTGTTTTATTAAAACAACTAGAATCATTATTTCAAAATATAAAGGAGTAAATCATGAATTACAAAGTTGCATTTTTAATCGGTAGTGAAAGTGATAGAAAGATTGCTGAATCATCTCTTCCATATTTTAATTATTTTAATTTAGATTTAGACTTGCTTGTAATGTCAGCTCATAGAAATCCACATGAAGTTTCAGAATTTGCATCAAATGCTAGAAAAGAAGGTTATTCACTATTAATATGTGGAGCTGGTATGGCTGCTCATTTGGGTGGCGCTGTAAAAGCAAACACTACACTACCTGTGATAGGTGTACCATTGCCTGGTGGAATGATGGATGGTTTAGATTCATTGTTGTCCACAGTTCAAATGCCAAAGGGTGTCCCAGTTGCAACTATGTCAGTTGGTAAATCAGGTGCTATAAATGCCGCTATATTTTGCGCAGAAGTATTATCATTGAATGATGATGATATTGTTAAGAAATTAGATGAATTTAAAAAGAACGGTGCAACTATAAGTGCTTAATATATTAGTTACTGGATCAAATGGTCAGCTAGGTTCACATTTTAATAATATTAAAGACTCAGTATTCAATATTATTCCTTCTTATTATAAAAAAAAATCTAGTTTTATTTTATTAGACATTACAAATAAAGAAGATGTTGAAAATGCTATTAAAACTTATAAGCCAGACATCATAATAAATGCAGCTGCAATCACAGATGTAGATTTTTGCGAGAAAAATAAATCTTTAGCAAGAAGAGTTAATGTTGAAGGACTTAGAAATTTAATTAAATACTCAACATCTAAAACTAAGATTATTCAAATATCAACTGATTATATTTATGATGGAATTGATGGTATGTATAATGAAAAATCAATTCCTAATCCTATAAATTATTATGGTAAAACAAAATTAGAAGCTGAAAATATTTTATTATCTTCTAAAAGGGAATTTATTATTATTAGAGTTTCTACACTTTTTTCAAACTATTCAAATAATTTTTATAAATGGATAGTAAATAATATGAAAAATAATAATGTTTTAAATGTTGTTGACGACCAAATATCAAACCCATGTTATGCCTTAAATCTTGTTAATCTAATATTAGATTTAATATTGTTAGACTATACTGGAAAAATAAATTTTGGAAGTATTGATGCATTAAGTAGATATGATTTTGCGTTAGAAATTGCAAAATCTAAAGGATTGAATAATAAATTAATTAATTTATCAAAAACAAGCAATCTTAATTTATTAGCAAATAGACCGCTAAATACAAGTTTTGATTTAAAATTATGTGAAAAATTAAATTTAAAGCTGTTTAGTTCTGATGATACATTGAAGTATATTAATACATTATAAAAATGAATGAAAATCTAGTTATAATACCTACTTACAATGAAATTAATAATATTGAATTTATTATTAATAAAATTACTAGTTTAAACATAGAAATCGATATTCTAGTAGTAGATGACAATTCACCTGATAAGACCTATGAAAAAGTTGAATTTTTAAAAAAAAGTATCTCAAATTTATATTTAATTATAAATAATAAAAAATCTGGTATAGGAAAAGCATATATAAAAGGCTTTGAATTTGCTATCTCTAAAAATTATAGTAAAATTATTCAAATAGATGCAGATATGTCTCATGATCCAAATGATATTCCAAGATTATTAAAATCTTCAAAAGATTGTGACTTAGTTATTGGAAGTAGATATATCAATGGAATAAGAATTATTAATTGGCCATTATCAAGACTTGCCCTCAGCTATTTTGCTAATCTGTATGCAAAAATTTTAACTGGCTTAAATATCTATGATTGCACAGGAGGTTATAAGTGTATAGATATTAATTTGTTAAAGTCAATTAATTTGAATAATATAAACAGCCAGGGATATTCTTTCCAGATTGAAATTAATTATAGAGCATATATTAAAAATTTTAAAATTAAAGAAATTCCTATAATCTTTACTGATAGAACTATTGGAAAATCAAAAATGTCAAAAAGAATTATAATTGAAGCAATATTTATTGTTCCAATATTGAGATTGAAAAAAATACTAAAGTTAATTAAATGATCAGCATAATCATTGTAAACTACAATTCGGATAATTATTTAACTAGATGTATAGAATCAATAAATAATTCAGATATTAAAAGTATAAATATTGAAATAATAATAGTAAATAACAATTCTTTTAAAACTATACTAAATCAGAAGTATAAAAATCTAAATTTAAAAATAATCGAAAATACAAAAAATTTAGGCTATTCTAAGGCAGTTAATATTGGTGTTTATGAATCAAATTTTCCAATAATAATCACTATGAATCCTGATGTTGTTGTTGAAAATGATACTATCGCTAATATGTATAATTATTTTAATGATCATAATTCTATTGGTGTGCTAGGTTGCAAGGTTTTAAATCCTGATAAATCATTCCAGTTATCATCAAGGCGCAGGTTCCCAACTTTAGATATAATGCTTCCTTACTTATTCAAATTACATAGCTGGGGATTTAAAAATAGATATAATTATATGGATATATCTACTAATAAAGCTCATGGTGTTGATTCAGTTAGCGGTGCTTTTATGATGTTTCATAAACATATATACACGTTAGTTGATGGTTTTGATGAAAGATTTTTTTTATATTTTGAAGATACTGATTTTTGTTATAAAGTAATTAAAAAAGGATATGATGTTTTTTATTATCCATATTCTAAAATTATACATGTAAAAAATGGTAGTAGAAATTATTTTAATTATTTATTTATTAAATTAAATTTATACTTATCATTTTTTAAGTTTATATACAAATATAAGTTATTAATTAGAAATTAAATATTATGACAAACTTTAAATTAGAATTTGAAAAACCATTAAAAGATTTATATGATAGAATAATACAAGCAAAAAGCTTGAGTAGCAGTGGCAATGTAAATAATGAAGAATTAATAAGTTCTTTAGAAAGTCAACTTTTAAGAGAGCAGAATAATATTTATTCAAACTTAACTAGATGGCAAAAAGTAGAAATAGCAAGACATCCAATGAGGCCACATTCAAGTGATTATATTAGAAATATTGTATCTGATTGGGTTGAAATTCATGGAGATAGAAAATTTTCTGATGATAAAGCAATTATTGCAGGTTTTGGAATGATAGATAATGTAAAATATGCAATTATAGCTCAAGAAAAAGGAAGGTCGACTAAGGAAAAACTTAAACATAATTTTGGAATGACTAAACCTGAAGGATATAGGAAAGCATTAAGAGTAATGAAATTAGCAGAAAAATTTGATTTACCAATTATATCACTTATTGATACACCTGGTGCATACCCAGGAATTGGAGCAGAAGAAAGAGGACAATCTCAAGCAATAGCTGATAATTTATTTGAAATGTCAACTTTAAATGTGCCTATAATTTCAATAGTAATTGGTGAAGGTGCATCTGGTGGCGCATTAGCAATTGGACTTGCAGATAGGATTATTTGTCTTGAATATTCTTGGTATTCCGTTATTTCACCTGAAGGATGTGCCTCAATTTTATTTGGTGATCCTTCATTTAATAAAGAAGCTGCAGAAATGCTTAAGGTAAATTCAAGAGATCTTTTTGATATGAATATTGCAGATAAAATTATTAATGAGCCACTAGGTGGTGCTCATAATGATGAACATATGATATATAATAGTGTTAAAGATGTAATAAGTAATGAGTATAAATATTTAAAATCTTTAAGTAAATCAAAACTTGTTGACGATAGAATAAAAAAATATAATAATATTGGTGTATATATTGATGAGTGATTATAAAAGTAAAATTTCAAACCTTAAAAATGATACAATACTTAAAGAATATTTATCTTTAATTGCTGATTTTAATGAAAAAATAAATATTATTAAAATGGGTGGTGGAAAAGCATCTATCCAAAAACAACATGATAAAGGTCGTTTGACAGCAAAAGAAAGAATAGATTTTTTAATTGATGATAATAGTAGTTTTATGGAGTTTGGTAGGTTTGCTGGTTATGGTATGTATGAAGAATATGGCGGATGTCCATCTGGTGGTATAATTGCAGGTGTTGGTGTGATTAATAACTTTAATTTTATGATTATAGCTAATGATGCAACAGTCAAAGCTGGTGCATACTTTGAAGTTACATTGAAGAAAACGTTAAGAGCACAAGAGATAGCATATAAGAATAATTTACCAATTATATATCTAGTTGATTCTGCTGGTGTTTTCTTACCAATTCAAGATCAAGTATTTCCAGATGAATCACACTTTGGTAAAATATTTTATAATAATGCAAGGCTTTCATCAAATGGAAATATGCAGATTGCATCAGTAATGGGTCCATGTGTTGCAGGAGGTGCTTATTTACCTGTAATGTGTGATAAATATATTATGACAAAAGGTTCAAATATGTTTTTAGCGGGTCCAGCCTTAGTTAAAGCTGCTGTAGGTCAGGAAATTGATTCTGAGACATTAGGTGGTAGTAAAACACATTCAAGTATTAGTGGAATTGTAGATTATGAAGTTGAAGATGATTATGAAGCATTATCTAAAATTAAAGAAATTGTAGATAATGTAAACTTGGAAAAAAACAATATGTCTTTTGATTCATTAGATCCTTTATTAAAATTCGAAGATTTATATAATTATTTAGATGTAGAAAATAATTCGCAGTACGATATTAAAGAAATAATAGCTAGAATTGTAGATGGAAGTAAATTTATTGAATTTAAAGAAAATTATGGAAAAACTATTGTTTGTGTAAATGCAAAAATTGGTGGATATAATGTTGGTATAGTTGCAAATCAAAAAACTGTTATAAAATCTGATAATGGACAAATACAACTAGGTGGGGTTATATATAATGATTCTGCAGATAAAGGTGCAAGGTTTATAATGAATTGTAATCAAGATAAAATACCTATAATTTTTATTCATGATGTAAATGGATTTATGGTTGGTAAGCATGCTGAATGGTCAGGGATAGCTAAAGATGGAGCTAAAATGGTTAATGCTGTTTCAAATAGTATCGTGCCAAAAATAACATTAATAGTAGGTGGTAGTTATGGCGCTGGTAACTATGCAATGTCAGGGAAAGCTTATAATCCTTCCTTTATTTTTGCTTGGCCAAACTCTAAAATTGCAGTAATGGGTGGTGATCAAGCAGCTAAAACATTAACATCTTTAAAAATTTCAAAACTTGGTAAAATAAGCAGTGAAGAGAAAAACTCTATTTATAATAATATTAAAGATAAATATGATAAACAATCACAGATAACATATGGTGCGGCTCGTTTATGGGTTGATGATATTATTGAGCCGAAAGATACTAGGTTAATATTAATTAGAAGTTTAAAAATTGTTAATAACAGTAATCTAAATAAAAAGCCTAATTATGGAGTTTTTCAAGTATGAAAAATATTGTAAAAATAGCAAATGGACAGGGTTTTTGGGGCGATAGTATAGATGCTCCAGTAAATTTAATTAAATATGGTAAAATTGATTATCTTACACTTGACTATTTAGCAGAAGTAACTATATCTATAATGCAAAAACAAAAGTTAAAAGACCCATCTTTTGGTTATGCTAAGGATTTTGTTGATTTAATTGTAAATAATCAGACTGAGATAAAAAAAAATAATATAAAAATTATTACAAATGCTGGTGGTGTTAATCCATTTGAATGTGCAAAAGCTATAAAGGCAAAATTAAATAATAAATCTGATTTTAAAATTGGAGTAGTTAAAGGTGATGACATTTATAATAATTTAGACAGTCTAATTAAGTCTGGTCAAAATTTTAAGAACTTAGAATCTAAAGAAGATATTAATCTTATAAGAGATAATATTACTTCAGCAAATGTATATATAGATAGCTATTGTATTAAAGATGCACTAGATAAAGGAGCAGATATTGTTTTAGCAGGTCGAGTTTCTGATCCAGGCTTAACTTTAGGTCCTTTACTTCATGAATTTGATTGGAAGAATAGTGATTTTAATAAGTTAGCTTCGGGTACTTTAGCTGGTCATATAATAGAATGTGGTGCGCAATGCACTGGTGGTAATTATTCTAAATGGTATGACATTGATAACTTGTCTAATATTGGATATCCAATTGTTGAGGTTTATCCAGATGGCAATTTCAATATAACTAAACCAAAAGGAACAGGTGGCATAATTAATAAGCTGTCAATTACAGAACAGATATTATACGAAATGGGAGATCCAACAACATATATTTCGCCTGATGTGTGTGTCGATTTCACTTCATTTAACCTTATTGATAATAATAATAATACTGTGTCAATAAAAAATGTTAAGGGATTTAAGGCTACAGATACTTATAAAGTATCTATTAGTTATTTTTCAGGATATAAGTCTACAGGTCAGTTAACAGTATCAGGTCCAAATGCATACAAAAAAGCAAAGTATGTTTCAAAAATATTCTGGGATAGATTAAAATTAGCTGGATGTGATTATAGTGATAAAAATACAGAGTTTTTAGGTTTTGATTCATGTCATAAAAATATAAATCAAAAATATAAAGGTTCAAATGAAATTGTTTTAAGATTATCAGTTAAAGATAATAATAAACAAAAAGTTGAGAGGTTTGGAAAAGAGATCTCTCCATTAATAACGACAGGTCCTCCTGGTATTACAGGCTTTGCTGGCGGAAGACCTAAGGTACAAGAAATAATTTCTTTTTGGCCAGCCTTAATAGATAAAAAATTAGTAAATACAACTGTGGAAATATTATGAAAATTAAATTAGGATCAATAGCTTCATCACGCTCAGGTGATAAAGGGAAGAATGCAAATATAGGTGTAATTTTCAATTCACAGGAAGTCTACGATTGGTCAAAAAAATATTTATCTAGTTTCATTGTAAAAGAGCATTTTTCTGATTTTGTTAAAGGAAATGTCATTAGATATGAATTAGATAATTTATTATCACTTAATTTTATTTTAGAAGATAGTTTAGGTGGAGGCGGAAGTGATTCATTGTTAAATGATGCGCAAGGAAAAACTTATGGTCAAGCTATATTATTAATGGAAATTGATTTTCCCAATAAATTAAAAGGATATATTAATGAGTAAATTTACAGAATTTAAAATTGTTAGTGATCATATAGGAATACTAACCTTGTCAAGAGGACCATTAAATGCCCTATCCTCTGATTTTTTGATTGAAATTACAAATAAAATAAAAGATATATTAAATAGCAAATGTAGAGTTTTGATTATTAATTCGGGTTTAGATAATTTTTCTGTTGGTGCAGATCTTAAAGAAAGAAAAATTATGTCTAAATCTCAATCTAAGGAAGCATTAAATATCTTTAATGACTGTTTTAATTCAATTGAAGATTTAGATGTACCAACAATTTGTTTAATAAATGGTTATTGCTTAGGAGGTGGAACAGAACTATCTCTATCATGTGATATACGTATCGGTTCAAACGATGCTATAATTGGTTTACCAGAAACAAGTATAGGCATAATTCCAGGAGCTGGAGGAACATTTAGGTTGCCTCGAATTATAGGAGTGCAAAATGCTAAATATTGGATATATACTGCTAAAAAATTCAATTCAGTAGAAGCTAAAAAATTTGGATTTATAATTAATTATGTTGATAAGGAAGAATTGCTTAATTCTGGACTTGCTATTGCTAATGATATATTAAAAAATGCACCAATTGCTGTAAAATCTTCAAAAAGAGCTATTAATAATAGCCTATTTAAAAAAAATCGTAATTGCGCATTGAAAATTGAAAGAGAAAACTATAATAAATCTTTAAATACAAATGATAGAGATGAAGCACTTGATGCTTTTATAAATAAACGTAAACCAGTATGGAATAATGAATAATTACATTTTAATTATAATAGTATTTTTTTCTTTTCTTTTATCCCAAAACAATATAGATGTAAAGCAGTTTTACATATTTAAGAATAAATTTGATAACACTATTGATTTAAAAGATTATATTGAAGAGTTTAATGGATATTATATTTTAAAATTAATTTCAATTAACGAAGTTGATTATGAACGAAAAAAGAAAATTATTATAGAGTTATGTGATTTGGACTTTAAAATTAAATCTGAATCGAGACAAATAAATGTAAAAAGATGCAATGATAATCTTGATATTGATGGAGAAATTATTTTAAGTGATAATAATTCAATAATATCTTTTGATACTTCTAAATATAAATATATTGAATCAAATTTATTGTTTTGGATTTATGGTAACTTTAATAATAGTTCTGACAATCCAATCGAAGATGGAATTTTGAAAGAATATCATGATAATGGAAATATTATGTTAGAATATAACTTTCAAAATGGTAAAAAAAATGGTGAACAAAAAAAATGGTATGATAATAAGCAATTATCAATTAAATATAATTATATTAATGGTAACTTAAGTGGTTTGCAAAAAAAATGGTATAAAAATGGTCAGATTAAATCTGAAATAAATTATATTAATAACAATCTAGATGGCATTACAAAACATTGGTATAGTAATGGTCAACTTAAATTTGTAAAAAATTACAAAAATGGAAGTTTGATTGAAACTTTAGAGAACTTCGATATTGATGGTAATACACAATAATTATTTATAAGTTAATAATTTTAAGTCTCTAAAAAATACCCATATTCCAACATTTAAAGATCCTATAAGTAAATTAAAAATCAAATTTCCCTGACTAAATAAGAATAGGTTATAAAGTCCTAATATTAGGTTTAGCTTTAAAATTAGCTTTATTATTTCTTTTTTATTTTTATTCATGATATTATCCTCTTTACTAATTATAATCAAGTGAATTAAAAAAAAATGAGAAGTATATCACAAAATAATAAAATAAATAATAAATGTTAATTATATCACATTTATTTTAAATTATATGAGTGGATTATGAAAATTTATATAATACAATAATATCTGAGCCATTATATCTTACTTTAGTAATAATATTAATATTAATAGTTGTATATAGTATTTTAAAAAAGTTTTTTAAACTCCTTTTATTTGTATTTTTTTCTCTTATTATTTATATATCCTTTCAAATATATACGGATGGAGACCTCCCAGGAGAGTCTGAGGATGTGATAATTCCAATAATTGATGAAGCTGTAAAAGTAATTGAAGATGTATCCAATCAATTACAAGATATATCTAAAACCAAAGAATGATGAATTAATAATCTTCAGTTATTATTAATGAACCTAAATTTTTGAAGTTTGGATATGAATATTTTAAATTAAAGCTTCTAATAATTTCTTTAACTATCTTTTGCATTTCTATAGAATTTCCAGTAATTATCTCAACAGGTAGTTTATCTATATTTTTCTCGATGAAATTTAAAATTAGCTGTTTGCTATCGTTATGTTTTATGCCGTGAAGATCTAATTTTTTCATTGTTATGTACCGAGGGTGGGACTCGAACCCACACGTTCCGAAAAACATTGGA
>CEUA01463358.1_pt1 | contig 11131 bp, 9 predicted proteins | sample 361541 | NCBI WGS metagenome assembly CEUA01 (sample SAMEA2623079, study PRJEB7988) | marine metagenome | isolation source: saline water (ENVO:00002010), including
TTTTTTACACTATTAAACAATACGACCGCCTCTTTTCTCTGTGGGCGGTCGTATTGTTTAATAGTACCGTAAGATTTTAGTCAAAAACTCTCGTTGTCAAATAACGCAGGCCACTGTCGCACAAAATAGTTACCACAGTGCGTCCTGGGCCAATTTCTTCGGCTATTTTAACAGCTTCATGAGCATTCGCGCCCGCAGAAACCCCCACTAACAGGCCTTCTTCTCTTGCCAAACGCCTGGTCATATCGTAGGCACAATCATCCTCAATTGTGATAACACGATCTATAACGCTCCGGTTAAGTACTTCTGGCACAAAACCAGCACCGATCCCCTCAATATAGCTAAAACCCGGCTCACCACCGGAAAGCACTGGCGAACCGATGGGCTCAATAGCAACGATTTCAATATTGGGATAAACCGTTTTTAGAATTTCCCCAACTCCCGTAACAGTGCCGCCAGTTCCCACACCGGCAACAAAAACATCAATAGGGCCGTCTATTTGTTCCAAAATCTCTTTGGCGGTTGCTTGTCGATGAGCTTCCGGATTTGCCATATTGACAAACTGTTGCGGTAAAAAATAGTCAGGGTTTGCACGTTTTAGCTCTAATGCCTTCTTGATAGCCCCCCGCATACCATCCGCCGCCGGCGTTAGTATCACTTCTGCGCCATAGGCTTGCATCTGAAGCCGCCTTTCTAAGCTGGCCGTATCAAACATAGAGACAATCAGCTTGTAGCCCTTATACGCAGCAACCATCGCCAAACCTATTCCCGTGTTCCCGCTTGTCGGCTCCAATATCGTACCACCCGGCTTCAAAAGACCTTGCTTTTCTGCAGTTTCGACCATTGAGAGGGCAATACGGTCCTTGACGCTACCACCTGGGTTTGCCGCCTCCCACTTTCCCCATACCGCAGCTGAAGAACGACCAACTACCTTCTGCAGTCGGACGATAGGCGTCGACCCAATCAAATCTAAAACGCTATTAGCTTTTTTCATTGTATAAGTACCTGCTTCAACGCAATTATAATCCTTTTACCTGTCCCAAACCCAATAAATTCAAATGCTAACCGCCAGCAATTGCTGGTACTATTGATACTTCATCCCCATCCTTAAGTGAGGTCGTTTTACCATCCAAAAAACGGATATCTTCATCATTTACAAAAACATTTACATAGCGTCGTATTTCACCCTTTTCGTCTAAAAGCTTGCCCGCTATACCATTGAACTCAGAATCGAGATTTTCTATCAATTCACCCACTTGCGTTGCATCAATTGACACCTCCGAATCTCCATTTGTCAATTTGCGAAGCGGAGTAGGAATATTCACTTTTATCGGCATTATTTCCTCCAAAATTTATTTAAAAGATTCAATCTCATCAGAAGACATGTTTAACCGCACGAGCTCTTCGCGCGCGAGATCAACAAGATCACTATTAGTCCCTTGTCCAACTTTTTTATAAGCTGCTCCCGCCATATTTATACGTCCCGTATCTCGATATAGGTTCCCCAAATTATACCAAGCATCTCCCGCCTGAGGAGACAGTTTTATAGCTTCTTTATACGCCTTTTCACTTTGATCCAATTGACCTACGGCACGCAAAGAAACTCCGTAACCAATCCACGTAGCTACGTCTGGATTTTTTTTAAGGGCCTTGTCAAAAAAATCAACGGCACTTGCTGGGTCTGCTCGGTAATGCAGCACAATTTGGCCGAGCTTTTTCTCAGAGACTCCAGATGTATCTCCCAACCGCAACACTTCCTCATATTGTGCTTCCGCATCTATCCATTGACCTTTTCTCAGCAATAGCTGAGCTAAATTCAAACGAGCCTGAAAAATTTCAGGGTCGTGGTCTATAACCGTCCGAAACGCCTCTTCGGCTTTTTTATACTCACCAGCTTCAACATAGAGCTGCCCCAGGTTATTTCCGGCAGCTGGATGACCAGGACGCAAAAACAGAGCTCGACGGTAGGCCTGCTCGGCCGCTGAAAAATCACTGCTTTTTGCTAACGAATCAGCCCACCGTAACTGCGCCTTCAAACTTTTTGGCGATATTGAAACTGCATTTCGCCAAAGAGACTCTTCGTTTTCCCAAACCGTCCCATGCTGAAAAGAAATGGCCAAAATACCAATACAATATAATGCAAATGTACCAACAGCCAATTTACGTTTCTTTACATAAAAACTTTGCCATAGTATTACGGTTACTATTCCCATCCCAACAATTGCTAAATAAAGACGGTGTTCGTTCAATATCACTATTAGAGGCACCGCTGAGGCAGGTATCAGCGATATTGTAGACCAACATAGCCCTAATTTTACAATACGCTTACCAACAAAAATCCCCATACAAGCAATCGATGTCAAAAAAGTTAAAGAAAGTATGACTGCCAGCTGTTCGACTGATTTCCCTTCTAAAAAAAAGTGATCTACGCTAAGCCTGTATGGGGAAACCAAAAGGAAAAGATAGTATATCCATACTTTAATTTGAGTGAAAATCTGCGTAGTCAGGGACCTGACAGGCTGTCCGACAGCGACACTTATGGATGCCCATATCTGAACTAAGTAAATCACGACAATCAGAAGATACGTGACGAAATATTTGAACTTAGCTGAGGCTGACTTCAATCCAAATTTATAGACCTCAACAAGAAGTATAATAGGTAAAAACACTATACCCACAGACTTGCTCAACAGCGCGCATATTCCGCCAAGAATTGAAACAGCATACCACAATATTCCACCCTGATATGACCAACGTAAATAAGACGTTAACGCCACTAAAACGCCGAGAGCCATCAGAGATTCAGAGCGGCTACTAACGTAACAGATCGTCTCTGTCGTTAATGGATGTACTGCAAAAAATAGGGCGACAGCCCTCGAGCCCCAATTTGATATTCCCAGTTGGAGCATCAAAATAAAAACGAAAACTGAGTTTACGGCATGCAATCCGACATTTGCAACATGGAACGATCCCGCTTCCTCACCAAAGAGGGCAAAGTTTACGGCATAGGTAACCAAAAGGATTGGACGATACATCGCCTGATTAGGATCAACTGAAAAGCTTGTGGCATCCGTGAAAAACGTTGGAAGGTTACCCAAATCGCGCAACGCAACATTGTAGACGATCGAGTGATAATCGTCATAATGGAAACTATAGAAATAGGTATTCCAGTGAAGGGCGAACACCAGCGCGATCAAACAAAAAGCAAAAAACCAGGGGGCATATAGACGTTGCATTATCAAACCAGCTCTAATGGTACCTCAACATAATCACAAACATCTCCGTCCCAAGAAAAACATTTGTAGCCAGAAACCGATGTCTCAGCGTCCCCCGACCTGGATCCATAAACCGAAACAACGAGGTATACTGCATCAGGATACGTGGGCTCATCACCAAATAGAGCGCAGGCCTGCTCCTTGTCCTCCTGAGAAAAATAAGCATCACAATCCACATGAGAATGGTAAAAACCTGCTATCCCTCCCCCAATTTTTTCAGCCTCAGAGATGATAGATAATTGTTCGGCAGGATCGATCAAATAAGCGTTAAGGTTTGTGCGAGGAAACCTTTCTGGATCACGACGATGCATAGAGTCCTGTAAATTAACACACAAATGGACGTTCACCGTAGATCTTGTCGGCACCCACGTAAGCATTCCACAACATTCACCTGTGGGGTATTCCTCACGTGATTGAATACAAATTTTATTGAAATCAGCTTTAGCAATTTTCACATTCTTCAAAATTATAATGCCTTGTCAAAAACAGTTTGCCACAAGGGAGTGCTCATATATCTATCCCCTCCGTCACAAAAAATGGTCACGACTACGCCTTCGTTCAGTTGGCGGGCAACCTCTATTGCTGCCCAATAAGACGCCCCAGATGACTGGCCAACTAAAACACCGTGTTGTTGAGGCAAACGTAGTGACACATCATAAGCCACTTCAGTATCCACAGAGACTTTGAAGTCAAGAAAAGATTCGTCATATATACCAGGAACTATTGAACTTTCCATATGCTTTAGCCCCTCGATTCCATGGAAGGGATCGGATGGTTCTACGGCTACAACCTTGATCTCGCTATTAAATGCCTTCAGACCTCGGCCCGTTCCCATTACCGTTCCACTGGTGCCGATCGAGGCAACAAAATGCGTCACTCGACCACCGGTTTGCTCCCATATTTCTGGGGCAGTAGTATCAAGATGGGCTTTCCAATTGGAAGGATTGTTATACTGATCAGGCTTGAAATAAAGCTCAGGCGCAGCTTCTAAAAGTCTTCGCGCTTCTAAAATAGCCCCATCAGAAAGTTCACCAGGGTCGGTATAAACTACCTCAGCACCGTAAGCAGCTAAAATAGCCTTACGTTCACGACTGACATTTGAAGGCATTGCCAACTTAACTGAGTATCCCTTAGCCGCACCAATCATCGCGTAGGCAATACCAGTATTCCCTGAAGTCGAATCAAGAATTGTCTTGCCTTTGACTAACAATCCTTCGCGTTCACCGTCTTCAATCATCCGCTTAGCAGGTCGATCTTTCACTGAACCACCTGGGTTAAAATATTCAAGTTTAGCATAAACTTCGACGCCATCAGGAATATCCGAATCTTTTATCTTCAAAAGGGGCGTATTTCCAATTTGCTCTACAATAGACACTCGCCCGTTCTTCCCATATCCAACCTCAGCAGATTCCATAGCCAAGCCTTCGCCATTTCTTGCATTTCTGCCGGACATGCAAACCGATATTCAAGCTTACTTTATCAGAATGATTAAACAGAAAGGTTAAAAAAATTCTTAGAGAAATCCAACAATAAACAAATATACCAGCCTCCTTTTCGATGTCAACCAATACAGGCATTTCCTTGACGGAAAACAGATACAGAGTTATTATTTTTCGGCTAACCGCGCCTGATTTTCACAAATACTAATACACCACTGGACACACAAAATTATGGCAGTAGAAATGGAATTCCTTGGTGACTGGGAACGGAGTCATCACTGTGGAGAGCTTGGCTCAGAGGAAATCGGCCAGAAGGTAATCCTAATGGGTTGGGTCGCTAAAAGGAGAGATCACGGGGGCGTGATTTTCATAGATCTTCGCGACCGATACGGTCTCACACAGCTTGTTTTCAATCCGCAACATAATACCAACGCACATTCAATAGCGGACCAATTAAGAAGTGAATACGTAATCGCTTCTCAAGGTCTTGTCCAATCTCGTCCAGAAGGAATGAAAAATGAACGCCTTCCAACAGGGGAAATAGAGGTTAATTGCGACACGATTCGCATACTTAATGACTCTCCAACACCGCCATTCCCAATTGAAGATGACACAGATGCAGGCGAGGAAATTCGCCTGAGGTATAGATATCTGGATCTACGACGCCCGCAGATGCAAAAAAATTTACAACTACGCCACAAGGCCTACCAACTAACTCGGCGTCTTCTAGATGATGTAAATTTCATCGAGATTGAGACCCCTTTTCTCATGAAAAGTACACCTGAGGGGGCTAGAGATTATCTCGTTCCTAGTAGAGTCCACGAAGGTAAGTTTTTTGCATTGCCGCAGTCGCCGCAAACCTACAAGCAACTTCTAATGGTGGCCGGCTATGATCGATATTTTCAAATCGTTAAATGTTTTCGCGATGAGGACCTGCGAGCCGACAGACAACCCGAATTCACTCAAATTGATATCGAGATGTCCTTCGTCAACGAAAACAGCGTAATGGAACTAGCTGAAGAGTTAACAAGGAACCTGTTTCGCGACCTAAAAAATATTGAGTTACCAAAACCTTTTCGACGTATTACGCATGCCGAAGCGATGGACCGATTCGGTTCGGATAAGCCTGATTTGCGTTTTGGATTAGAACTCAAACACGTTAAACAAGCCGCAGCGACCTGTGATTTCAAAGTATTCAGAGGGACACTTGATTCTAAGGGTGAGATTAAAGGGATCAATGCTAAGTCCTGCAGTAACTTGTCTAGAAGTCAAATAGACGAGTTAATCTCGTACGCTCAGGATATGGGAGCGAAGGGACTCAGCTGGATAAAACATACAGATAAAGGATTGGAATCATCAATTGTTAAATTTTTTCCCGAGAACGCTCAGAAACACCTAATTGAGGAAATGGACTCCAAGCCAGGTGACCTGCTGTTATTTATCGCCGATCAACCGGAAGTTGTGGCTAGATGCTTAGGTGCCCTTCGCCTAGAATTAGCCAAACGCCTTGGGCTAACCTCAGAAAAGGAAGTATGGGAACCTCTCTGGGTAACTGAATTCCCCCTTCTTGAGCAAGATGACGAGGAAAATAGGATGATTGCAATTCACCATCCTTTCACTGCTCCGCTCGAATCAGACGTTGACCTTTTAGAAACCGAACCGCTCAAAGCCAGAGCCAGAGCATATGATCTTGTCTTGAACGGCAATGAAATTGCGGGTGGAAGCATAAGAATTTCCCAACAGAGCCTACAGAGTAAGGTTTTCGAACTATTGGCTCTTTCACCCGAAGAATCTCAAACGAAATTTGGTTTTCTTTTGGAAGCTCTTGATTACGGGGCACCGCCGCACGGTGGCATAGCGTTTGGTTTTGACCGTTTAATTGCACTCTTAGCGGGTGAAGAATCTATCAGGGATGTAATTGCCTTTCCAAAAACAAATAAGGCAGTTGGTCTCATGGAGAATTCTCCGTCCGATGCTGAGAACAAACAACTCCAAGAACTAGGAATAAGCAAGTTGCAGTAAATACAACGACTCTTTAAGGCTATTGCTACGTGCCTAATATAGCTTGACATGCTAATCTCCCTATGTTAGATTTTCCAAGCTACTAATATTTTGTATGTGCCTTAAAATTAGAGTTTTATTTACCGCACAGAATTTGTGAAAGCGATGTTTCTCGCCAGTGGAGGTCGTTAATGAAGTGTAAAATTACGAGTTTTAGAAAATTCGGTACGAGCCTAGCGCTCGTGGCCGTTGCTGTTGTTGTCGGATGTGGAGGCGTCTCCTCAAACGAGATGTCGGCTTTAGAAGCACAGGCACGTAGTACTAAAGCAGCCGAACAAAAGGTTGTAGCACTGCGAGCTGAGAAAGCTGCAAAAGAGGCGGAAGTTGCCGAGAAAACTGCAACTAAGAGCGCTTTGCAGGATCGGTTGGCCGCAACAAAATTCAACCTCGATAATTGAGCCATCCAGGAGATAATGCAATTATGAAGAATTTGCTCTTATGTGGGCTGTCCTTAGGCATCTTGGCATCAGTTGTCGGTCCACTAAACGCCCAAGAAAAGAAAATGACACGTGACGAGTTCACCGCACAAATGGCCGACCTTGTGCAACGTGAAGCAGAAGCAAAGACACAAATTGCTTCGCTAAAGGCACGTATCGCAAAATTAGAAGGCCAAGCTAATGCACTCGATAAAGCAATCGCCGACCTAAAGCGTGAAACATTGGCATTAGTGGGTGCGACTCAGCGCCAAGTTGATGCTTTCTCTCGTCGGCTAGATTCAATTACGTCCCAACTAGAAGGTCTGATTGCCCTTGCTCCCGAGATCTTAGTTCAGAAACGCAAAGAAGTTGACGCGATTGGCTCTGAAGTCGGAGAATTGCGTAGCCAACCAATTGCCGCTCTACCTGAAATAGCGGCGAAAATCACAAATATTTTTAATCTGCTTGGCGAAATAGGTGCTCGTATAAATCAGCCCGTCACAATCGACTACAGTGTTCGCAGGGGCGACAATCTCTGGAATATCTCCAAGAAATCCAATGTTTACGACGATGCATATATGTGGCCAAGAATTTATAGAGCGAACAGGGACGAAATCAAAGACCCAGACTTAATCTATCCAAAACAGAATTTAGCTATTCCTTTCGGTGTAGCCGCCAACGAACACCTTGTTGAGCGTGGTCATACCCTATTCGAAATTGCTGCAGAAGTATATAACGATGCAAGTAAATGGCATAAAATATACGAAGCCAATCAGCAGCAGATTTTTGAACCACACTTGATATTCCCTGCTCAGGTCTTGGAAATTCCAAACAACTAAATCTTTTTTGTTCATAGAGCAAAAAATTCACTATGCTCTTGTAGGAAAGGGTTTGATCCCTAATCGGGGTCAAACCCTTTTCCGATTACGCCCTATCCCTCTAAATGCAACCTCATAAAGACAAACTTACATTTTCGGATATTGACCCGGTGAGCCTATTCGGACACCATGACGAACACGTTCATTATCTGGAAAAAAAGTTTGGTATCTCCTTGGTAAGCCGAAACGATTCGATTTTTCTAACTGGCCCAGCCGAACAAACCGAAAAAGCCAACAAGCTACTTAAGCATATTATCGAGCGACTCCAACGCGAACCCGATCTTCCCTATACAGAAATTGGTGAGATCATTCGCCAAGCGCCCCTCCCACCAGACTCAACTTCACACGGATCAGGGGAACCTACAACAGAAATTGGTGCACGCACGTACAAAGGCCTAATTAGGCCACGTACTAAGGGACAAGAAGAATACATATCTTCCATAGAAAATAACGATATCGTATTTGGCATTGGTCCTGCTGGAACTGGAAAAACCTACCTAGCTGTTGCCATGGCTGTAGCAGCACTCAAGAGTAAAAAGATATCTCGAATTCTTCTTGCTCGCCCCGCTGTTGAGGCTGGAGAAAAACTTGGCTTCCTACCGGGATCCTTTGAAGACAAGGTAGACCCATATCTCCGACCTCTATACGATGCTCTACAGGACCTAGTCGAACCGGATCGGTTGGGGAGGCTACAAACAATGAAAGTCATCGAGGTAGTACCCCTCGCTTATATGCGGGGACGCACTCTTAACGATGCCTTTATTATTCTTGATGAAGCCCAAAATACGACACCTCAACAAATGAAAATGTTTTTAACCCGATTGGGAACTTATTCTAAAGCCGTGGTAACAGGAGACGTGACACAGACTGATTTAGGTGTAAACCAAGTTTCCGGCCTTACTGAGGCTCCTAAAATTCTGACGCAGATTTCAGGACTAAGCTTTGTCCACCTGACCGAGCAAGACGTAGTCAGAAATCCACTAGTTCAGAAAATCATTAAAGCCTACGAAGCACATACAAATGTTTCCCAAGAACAAACGACCGAGCATAGTCAATGATTATTTCTGCATTTGTTCGAAAATGGGCTCCATATGCTAATTTAAGAAAACGATCCATTACTAACGACCAAAGCCTTGTGAGTATTCGCCATGGACTTACACTTCTCTTGGGAGTTTTTGTCGTCGGAATGCTTACTTATTTTTCACCCTATCAAAGACCCTATAATATCCCCGATCTTCCATTAGGTGGCATTTCCTCGGAGGAAATACGAGCACCATTTCTTTTCCATGTACCAAAACTGTCTTCCGAGCTAGAAAATGAACGAGCCTTAGTTGAAGCGAGCATCCCTACTGTCCTCATCCGCTCCGAAAATGTTGGTAAGAATCAATTGTCCCGCATTGATTCAGTTTTTAAAATAATGATCCCCAATCTAAGGGTTCAAATGGTGGATTCATTAAAACAACGCCACCTGCAAAGTGCATTACCGAAAATAGTTGGTTCCCTATCGACAGATGCTCTTAAAACCCTCATCCGGTTATTTTCAAATGCCAGTGATGCATATGTAAATGACTATTCAGCTATTTGTCATCAAATAATTTCGAATTTTTATACTACTGGAATTCTAGCTTCTAAAGAGATAATAACCGCCGGACCTACTCCGTTTGTTCGTCTGGGCCAACGTACATTTGATATAGATCTTCTTTATAGCGAACAGTCTCTTAAACAGGGCGAAATGATTTCTTTTATAGCGCCCTACACTACAATTTCCGAAAATGATGCTGTGGAGGCCACACTTGAATTCCTTAGTATATTCATAAGGCCCAACGTAGTAGTCGAAACCAAAGAAACCCAAACTCTTAGATCAGCAGCAATGTCTGGAGTAGCCAGCATAAAACGACTCTATGCTGCTGAAGAGCTCATCGTCGATAAAAACACAGAAATTACCGAAGAGCATATAGAGTCTTTAAATGCCTTAGCCCAGTTGATAGCTAAACGGGAGGCAGAGAATCCGGTAAAAAGGTTTACTCAGTTAATAGCTTCAGCCACTATTTCGGCTTTCTTAGTTTTTGTATTTGGCTATTACTTGGCAACTCGTGAGAAAGCATTATTTGACAACACCGCAAGCCTAATATTATTGTCGCTATTAACAGTAATAACCGCAGGTGCTGGGTCTTATATCAATAACAATGAACTTGCGATTTATCTCGTTCCGACCCCACTAACCGCAATGCTCGTTACTATCCTCATCTCGCCACAAATAGGACTAATGCTATCTTTCTGTTTAGCTCTATTTATAGGAAATCTTTTTGGGGATTTTTACGTGGCATTAACTTGCGCTTTAACCTCTTCCGTAGCGGTTTTTACTGTAGTTCGGGTGAGACACCGTAATCAGTTTTATAAGTCTATGATCTTTCTTCCCTTTTCATACGCACTACTCATTACGGCAACTGACATGCTTAGATTTGTCCCCTTTGAATCTATTACGCAGAATATAATTCCTGGTATCTTCATCGGGATAGCCGCACCTATTCTCACAATAGGTCTACTCCCAATATTTGAGAGTGTCTTCAATATAACCACTGATATAACCCTACTAGAATTGTCTGATTTGAATCGACCACTCTTACGACAATTGGCAGTACGTGCTCCAGGAACATATACGCATAGTCTAGTAATGGCCAATCTATCTGAGAGTGCAGCTGAGGGCATCGGTTGTAACGCGTTGCTGGCACGAGTAGGTTGTTACTACCACGATATTGGCAAAATGCTTAAACCGGAATATTTTAGCGAAAATCAAGTATTGAGCGGTGGGCACAATCCACACGATAATTTGACACCGAATATGAGCATGTTGATCATTAGTTCTCACGTAAAAGAAGGGATTGAGCTTGCTGAAGAGCACGGTCTTCCAAAGTCCATTTGCGATCTCATCCCTCAACATCATGGCACGACTGTCATCGAATATTTTTACAATAGAGCTATCGAACTTGGAAGCGACGGAGTTAGGAGAGATGACTTCCGCTATGATGGGCCTCGCCCACAAACCCGAGAAGGCGGTATTC
>CEUA01045115.1_pt1 | contig 11129 bp, 10 predicted proteins | sample 361541 | NCBI WGS metagenome assembly CEUA01 (sample SAMEA2623079, study PRJEB7988) | marine metagenome | isolation source: saline water (ENVO:00002010), including
TAATTAAGTTACGGGGTTTGGGGCACCTGGCAACAGAACGCCCCTTGTTATAAGTTATGAAAAAAACATTTGGAAACCCTCAAAGAATAAATCAATCTTTAATAGATAAGATTAAAAATACCAAAATTAATTTAGAATATATAAAAAAAAAAAAATCATTCGAAGACTTTATTCTTAATGAAATAAAAGAAGAAGATGAAGTATTAGATATTGGAAAAACGATGGGTAGTAAAAGACATGAAATAATAAAATGCAAAACATTGCATACATTAGATTTAAATGACTTTGGCGAATATCCTAACATCGTTTTTGATATTTGTTCTGAGTTAGAGTCAGAGCTACAAGAAAAGTATGACAAAATTATTTGCTTAGCTATCTTGGAGCATGTCTACAATCCTTTCAAAGCTGTAGAAAATTTAAAAAAAATGCTTAAAAAAAATGGAATTATCTATGGTTACGTCCCATATTTATACCATTACCACGCACATAAAAAATTTAAATTTCAAGATTATTTTAGATTTTCAAAAGATGCTTTGGTCTATTTGTTCAAAGATTTTAAAGATCTAGAACTATTTCCTTTAAGGGGAAGATATTCTCATGCCTTTAATATAATGTTTCCTGGAAGATGGAAAAATTATGTTGAAAAAACAGGAATAAATATATTTTTAGATAAATTTGCTTCTGATGAAAAAAATACAAAACAATGCAGTGGATTTTACTTCATTGTAAAAAAATAATAATTTAAACAGTAAACTTTGTTAAATCTGGCTTAAAATAATTAGGACCTTTCATCACTTTACCATGTTCATTATAGATCGGCTTTCCATCTTTGTCTAATTTGCTCATATTTGAGCGTTGCACTTCATCGAAGCATTTATCAAGGTCTATTCCAAAAGCATGTCCTGCTCCATATGTAACGTATAGAATATCTGTTAAAGCATCAGCTACCTCTTTAATATTGTCATTTTTTATTGCTTCTCTAAATTCGTCTAATTCTTCATTGATTAAGCTTATTCTTAGATCATTAATTTTGTTGGTACTTAAACTTGGATTTGTTTTTACCTCTTGGCCAAAAGTTTTCATAAATAATCTTACTTTTTCAAAATTTGTCATAATGCCCCTCTTTGATTCTTGAGCCACTTAATGTATAAGAAATATGAATTACATCCAAAGTTAAATTATGAAAACACGAAAAGAATATGACAGTATTGGAGCAATTAATGTCCCTGTGGATAAGTATTGGGGGGCATCGACTCAAAGGTCAAGTAAATATTTTGATATTGGAGATTTTTTAGTTAGACCAATTGTGATTAAATCCATAGCTATAATTAAAAAAGCGGCAGCTATTGTAAACGAAAAAAATGGTGACCTAGACAGAAAATTAAGTAAAGTAATTATTAGATCAGCAGATGAGGTTATTTCAGGAAAATTAAAAGATCATTTTCCTTTAAAAGTTTGGCAAACAGGTTCTGGAACCCAAACAAATATGAATGTTAATGAAGTTATAGCTAATAGAGCAATCGAAATTTTAGGTGGTAAAAAAGGAACAAAAAAACCAGTACATCCAAATGACCACGTAAACAAATCTCAATCAACAAATGATGTTTTTCCTACAGCTATGCATATGGCAATAGCTATAAATACTACAGATAAATTAATCCCAAGCCTGATTTTACTAAATTTACAATTAAAAAAAAAAGCAAAAGAATTCCGTAAAATTGTAAAAGTTGGAAGAACTCATTTGCAAGACGCAACTCCCTTAACTCTTGGGCAAGAATTTTCTGGTTATCATTTTCAACTAACAAAATGTATTGAAAGAATAAAAACATCTTTAAGTGAAATATATTTTTTAGCCCAAGGAGGCACGGCGGTAGGAACTGGACTAAATACTAAAAAAGGTTTTGACAAAAAAATTGTTTCTGAGATAAAAAAAATTACCAAACTTCCTTTTAAAACATCTCCAAATAAATTTGCTTCTTTGGCAGCTCACGATGCAATAGTCAATTTTTCCGGAACTCTAAATACGGCAGCTGTTTGTTTGATGAAAATTGCAAACGATATTAGATTTTTAGGATCTGGTCCAAGAGCTGGCTACGGTGAATTAATTTTGCCAGAAAATGAACCTGGTTCATCGATAATGCCTGGAAAAATTAATCCAACTCAATGTGAAGCAGTGACTATGGTATGTGTAAAAGTAATAGGAAACCATAATGGGATTACGATGGCTGGGTCTCATGGACATTTCGAACTAAATGCATTTAAACCTCTAATTATACATAATATTTTACAGTCAATTCATATAATGTCTGACTCCACAAAAAATTTTGCAAAGTATTGTGTGTCAGGAATAAAAGCGGATAAAAAAAGAATTAAAGAATTACTAGATAATTCATTAATGTTAGTAACAGCGCTAGCTCCTAAAATTGGATACGACAATGCGTCAATGATTGCAAAAAAAGCTTTAAAAAATAAAACAACATTGAAATTTGAAGCTTTAAAAACTGGGCTGATTAATGAAAAAGATTACAATAAGATTGTTGATCCAAAAAAAATGACTTATCCATCGTAAAGTTCAATCAATTTACTTGTAAATCTTTTAATATAAATCCAATTTTTATTTGATAAATCCACACTATTCATCTCATTTAAAAAATTATCAAAGATATCATTAGAAATAATATCACCCTCATCAATTCTTATATTTTTAACAATTAAACTATTATTAAAAAAATTCATATCAATATCAAAAAAAATATTTTTAATTGGTTTTCTATTTTTTTTTGATATTTGAAAAATTTTATAAAAATTTGATTGATTATTTACTCGAAAGTTGAAGCTTCCACTAAATATTAAATTATTTTTTTTTAAATAAATTGAACTATAATCTGTCCTTAGGTTTCCAATTTTACTACTTGTCAAAATAGAATTATCAATATCTACTTTGCCATTATTTAAATTTAAAAATATTTTAAATTTATCAAATATTACTCCTGAGATTATTTTATTAGTATCAACTTTTACACTAGCGCTAATACTTGGATTAAATAGTAAATTTGTTTTTAAAATTTCATTGAAAAAAATAATAAAATTAAAAATCTCTTTCTTGCTTAATTTTGGCAAATTTATATTTAATTCTAAACTAAAAGGACTCAAGGAAACATTTCCATTATAAGTATAAACTTCATTTTTTGATTTTGATTCTTTTGAAAAAAACGAAATTTTATCTTTATCTAATTCATACTTACTTTTTAATTTAATGTTATTTATATAAACAGTATTATCTCCAAAAGTTTTTTCCTCTTTTGCTTCAGAAATATTATCTATTTCAAGAGCTAATTTTTTAATTTTTAAATTTGATATTTTGGCTTTATTAGAATCAAATTTTTTTATTAATTTAAGAGTAAATGGAAGTTTAAATACTTCTCCATGTGCTATTACATTATTTTCTAATTTTCCTTTTAAATGTTGTAAATTAATTTCTGAAAAATAAAGAATTGAAATTGTTTCATTATTATCATCTTTATAAAAAAAATTACTATCTATAACTTTAATTTCATTTTCTGATAATTTTTTATCTAAAAAATTATTATAATAATTTAAATTATTATTTTTAATTATAAAATTAGCTTTTTCAATTAAAATTCGATTTATTTTTATTTTTTTTTCGTCAAATAAACTTTCAAATAAAGTTTTTTGTGAAATAAATACTTTTAATTTTTTAATTTGACTTACTTCATTTAAATCTGATGAAAAATTATTAAAAATTTTTACGTTTTCAATAACTATATGTGGAGAAGGAAGTATTGAATATCTAATCTGCGAACTAAGACTAAAATCTATATTAAATTCTTTCAAAATATAGTCTGAAAGGTGTTTTTGTACTCTTCCTTTATCGTATAAACTTGGTATGGATAGATAAAATAAATATAAAAATAATATACTAATTAATAGGATTAAGTATTGATTAAATTTGCTAATTTTAAATTTAAAATTTTTCATGAAAATCTATTAGGTTTATAATGAAAATTTAAAAAATGATAAACTCTGAATATTTAAATAATTTAAATAATGCACAAAAAAAAGCAGTTTTACATCTTGATGGGCCATTATTAATTGTTGCAGGTGCTGGTTCGGGTAAAACCAGGGTTCTTACATCAAGAATAGCCCATATTATTGAACAAAAAAAAGCTTTTCCCAATCAAATTTTAGCAGTTACTTTTACGAACAAAGCTGCGCAAGAAATGAATAATAGAGTTAGCACATTGATAAAAAAAAGCTCAACAGGATTGCCATGGCTTGGCACATTTCATTCTATTAGTGCAAAACTTTTAAGAAAACATGCTTCTGCAGTTAATCTTAATTCTAATTTTACGATAATTGATCAAGACGACCAGATTCGACTTATAAAAAATATATGCAAAGATGAAAATATTGATGTTAAAAAAATTTCTCCAAAATATATTTTAGCTGTGATAGATAAATGGAAAAATAAAGGTTTTTATCCTGAAAAAGTTATACTAAAACAGAAAGATATAATTGAACAAGGAATTTTAAAAATATACAAAATATATCAAAAAAAAATATTAGATCTTAATGCTTGTGATTTTGGAGATCTTATTTTGCACTGTGTAAATATATTTGAAAATAATTCTGATATTAAAAATATTTACTCAAATAATTTTAAATATATTTTAGTTGACGAATATCAAGATACAAATTTTATTCAAAGTAAATGGTTAAATTTACTGGCTGAAAAACATAAAAATTTATGTTGTGTTGGAGATGATGATCAATCTATTTATAGTTGGAGAGGAGCTGAAATTAAAAACTTTTTAAAATTTGATAAAATTTATGAAAATACAGAAATAATAAAACTTGAAGAAAATTATCGATCTTCACAAAATATTTTAACTGTTGCTTCATCACTAATAGCAAATAATCAACATAGACTAGGAAAAAATCTTAAAACCTCAATGGATGATGGTGAATTAATAAAGCTTAATTGTTATAAAAATGGGAAAGATGAAGCAATAGGAGTATCAGATGAAATAGAGAAAAAATTGAAAAAAAAATATTCCTTAAACAACATTACAATTTTAGTGCGAGCAATCTTTCAAACCAGAGAATTTGAAGAAAGATTTCTAAAAATTGGTTTGCCCTATAGAATTGTTGGTGGAATTAAATTCTACGAAAGGGCAGAAATAAAAGATTGCGTAGCTTATTTAAGACTAATAAACCAAAGTAGAGATGATTTAGCGTTTGAAAGAATAATTAATCAACCAAAAAGATCTATAGGGGAAACCACAATAAAACAAATAAATGAATATGCAAAAAAAAATAATTTTAGCTTAGAAAGTGCAGCAAAAAAACTAATTGAATTAAATTTAATAAAACCAAAAACAAAAATCGGATTAAATCATTTTTTAAATTTATTAAATAAATGGAGAAATGATAGTAATAAAAAAAATTTTAATCATATTAAATTATTGCAACTAGTTCTTGATGAGTCTGGATACTCAAGTATGCTAAAAAATAAAAAAGATCTAGAAAACGAAAATAGATTAGAAAATATAAAGGAACTTTTAAGTGCCATGAAAGAATTTGATAACCTTGAAAGTTTTTTAGAACATGTAGCGTTAGCTACCTCAATTGATCAAAATTGGGAAGGTGAAAAAGTAAGTTTGATGACAATGCATGCAGCAAAAGGTTTGGAGTTTGATGTTGTATTTCTACCTGGTTGGGAAGAGGGTTTATTTCCTCATCAAAAATCTATTGAAGAAAAAGGACAAAATGGATTAGAAGAAGAAAGAAGACTTGCTTATGTTGGAATTACAAGGGCGAAAAAAACACTAATAATCTCATTTTCAATGAATAGATTTTATCAGGGAGACTGGATCGATAGTATGGCTTCAAGATTTATTGAAGAATTGCCGGAAAAAAACCTTGAAAAAATTAATTCTTTTGAGGAAAAAGATGAAGAAAATTTTGAATTTAACCAGGATATTGATAGTGAAGATGAGTTTAGAAGTCCAGGCTGGATAAGATACCAGAAGAGAATTAAATGATTTCAAAAAGAATTAAATTATTAAAAAAAAAATTTAGCAAGTACAATATAGATGGATATGTTGTGCCAAAAAATGATGAGTTTTTTTCAGAATATGCCACTCAAGATAGATTAAAAAATATCTCTAATTTTACTGGGTCAGCTGGCTTAGCAATAATCACAAAAAAAAAAAAACTTACTATTTGTAGATGGGAGATATACAATTCAAGCTCAAGAACAATCTGGTAAACAATTTAAAATAATAAAAATTCATAAATTTTTACCTTATAAAATTATTAAAAATATTACTCTTGGTTTTGATCCTGGTTTATTTACATATAAACAATTAAGTATATATTTTAAAAAATTTATAAAACTTAAACCAATTAATAATAACTTAATTGATGAAATATATAAAAGTAGAAACATAAAAAATAAACCTTTTTATTGTGTGAATGATAAAATAATTGGAGAAAGCACTAAATCAAAAATTAATAAGATTACTAGAGTTTTAAAAAAAAATAATTCAGACTATATATTTATAAGTGCTCCAGAGAATGTGGCTTGGACACTTAATATAAGGGGACATGACAACCCTAATAGTCCAGTGCCAAATTCAAGGTTAATAATTGGAAGAAATAAAAAAGTTTATTTAATTGCTGAAAAGAAAAAAGCTTTAAAGATAATTAGTAATGGAAAAATAAGTAAAAAACACATAATAAATCCAAAAAAATTTTCTAGTCTGATTTATAGTCTTAAAGGAAATAAATTTATAATAGATTCAATTTCATGTTCAGTCTTAAACGAAAATATTATAAAATCTAAATTTAAAATTATAAACAGAAATGATCCTTGTTATAATCTTAAATCTATAAAGAATTCTAATGAAATAAATCTTATGGAAAAAGCCCACATCGAAGATGGTGTCGCTTTAACTAAATTTATATATTGGTTAAAAAATAAAAAAAAAAACAATCTATCTGAAATTGATGCACAAAATAAATTAGAAAATTTCAGAAAAATGAATATCAATTATCTTTTTCCTAGCTTTAATACAATTGCCGGTACAGGATCCAATGGAGCAATTGTACATTATAGAGCGACAAAAAAATCAAATAAAATTATTAGAAAAAAAGATATCTTTTTATGTGACTCGGGTGGTCAATATAAATATGGTACAACCGACGTAACAAGAACTCTATGTTTTGAAAATCAACCAATCTCAATAAGAAATATTTTCACAAAAGTTTTAAAAGGTCATATAGCTGTTTTTAATACAAATTTATCAAAATTTGATGTTGGAGAAAAAATTGATATTAGAGCCAGAAAGTTTCTAAAACAAGATGGTTTAGACTACGCTCACGGAACAGGACATGGCGTAGGTTTTTTTCTCAATGTACATGAAGGCCCCCAAGCTATTTCTAAATTTAATAAAGTTAAAATTAAAGAAGGTATGATCATTAGCAATGAACCAGGTTTTTACAAAAAAAATCATTTTGGAATAAGAATAGAAAATTTAATCTATGTTAAAAAATTTAAACAAAAACTTTTCTTCAAAAATCTAACTCTTGCTCCTATTGATAAAGATTTAGTAAATTACAATTTGCTGAATAAATATGAAAAAAACTATCTATTTAAGTATCATTTAGAAGTTTATTCTAAACTTTCGAAATATTTAGATGATAAAGAAAAAAAATGGCTAATTAGCCTACTCTAACAATTTTTGCCATTCTTCCTGTGAAATAACTTTTATATTAAATTCTTTTGCACTTTTAACTTTTCGAGTCGTGGGTTTTTCACCTATTATTAGATAATCAAGTTTTTTATTAACATTATTTATAATCTTTCCAGAATTTTGTTCTATTATGGATTTTGCCTCAGCTCTACTTATCCCTGTTAATTTTCCAGTGAACATAAAAGTCTTATCCTTTAATTTTCCAGAACTATTTATTTTTTGGCTATTTGTTATATTAAGTATTTTCTTAAGCTTAAATAACACATCTATATTTTGTTGATTGGAAAAAAAACCTCCAATAGATTTAATTTGGGTTTCGCCTATTCCATCAATAATTGCCAGATCATTTATATTAGATTTATTTGAAAGTTTAAAAAAATTTTCTGATGATTTAAGGTGATCTGCTAAAAGTTTTGCATTTTCTAGGCCTATATGTCTAATTCCTAAAGAGTAGATAAATCTCTCTAAGGATATTTTTTTAGAATTTTCAATTGCATATTTTAGGTTTGAAACTGAAAGGTTTCCCCATCCTTCTAAATTTTTTATTTTTTCATAATTTAAGTTAAATATATCATGCGGAAATTTTATCAGTCTAAGATTCCAAAAACTCTCTACTATTTTTTTTCCAAAACCATCTATATTAAATCCTTCTTTTGAAACAAAATGTTTAAGTTTTTCTATAACAATTTTTTCACATTTGTACCCTTCGCTTGTACATCTTCTAATAGCATCAAGTTTTTTTGTTGTTTCGTTAAAATCCTTAATAGTTAGTGAACCACAAGATGGACAATTTTTTGGAAAATTAAATTTTTTTGATGTTTTTTTTCTTTTGCTTTTGTCAACAGAAATTACATGCGGTATTACATCTCCAGCTCTTTCAACTTTTGCTGTGTCTCCAATACGTATATCTTTTCTAATTATTTCATCCTCGTTATGTAGGGTTGCATTTGAAACTAAAACTCCGCCTATATTTACTGGTTTGATTTTTGCTACAGGTGTCAATGCGCCTGTTCTACCAAGTTGAATTTCTATATTCAATATTTCTGAAGTAGAGCTATTTGCTGAAAACTTATGAGCAATTGCCCAACGTGGTGCGTTGGCAGCAAAACCCAATCTTTTTTGCAAGATAAAATCATTAACCTTATAAACTATTCCATCAACATCAAATTTTATATCATTTCTTTTTTCTTCTAAATATTTATGATTATCCATTAAATTATCAATTCCTTTAATCAGTTTGTTGAATTTATTAGTTTTGAAACCCCATAAATTTAGTTTCTCTAAAAATTCAACTTGGGTTTTTATTTTTAAATCTTTTGCAAAGCCAAATGTATATGCAATGAATTGAAGTGGAATTTTACTAGTTTCTTTTGAATCTTTTTGCCTAAGAGACCCTGATGCTGCATTTCTTGGATTGGCAAACTTTTCTTGCATTGATTTAAAATCTTCATTTTCAATAAAAATTTCTCCTCTTATATCTATTTCTTTTGGAAAATTTTTTGCATTAATAACTTTAGGAATATCTTTTATAGTTTTTAAATTTTCACTTATGTCTTCTCCTTCAACACCATTTCCTCTCGAAAGACCCTGAGTAAACTTGCCATCGATATATATTAGCGAAGCTGATATTCCATCTATTTTTGGTTCAGCACTGTACTCAATGTTTTCTGATTTATTTATACTTAAAAAATTAATAATTTTTTTTTCGAAATTTTCTAAATCCTTCTGGTTAAAAGCGTTCCCAAGTGAAAGCATTGGAACCCTGTGTTTAACTTTTTTAAAATTTTTTGAAGGCTTAAATCCAACAGTAGTTGATGGAGACTTTTCACTTTTCAAATATGGATATTTTTTTTCTAATAATAAAATTTGATGTTTTAAATTATCAAATTTATAGTCACTAATAAGTGGGGCACTTTTTTCATAATAATGCTTATTGTATTTATCAAATAGTTTAATTTTTTTTTCGTAATCTTTTATAATTTTTTCTTTTTCCATAAAGACTGTTAGTCAAAAAGAGATTTAAATTTTCTTGTAATAAAATTGCCCTTTTTTTTATCAATACTTTTTGCAGGGTCACGATAGCTTCTGTTAAACACTTTGTAAGATTTTTTATACCATTCGCTTGACTTGTAATTATACCCTAACATGCTAGCGTATCTTTTTGACTCATCAGTCAAGCCAATTCTATAGTGAATTTCTACAAGCCTATGTAGTGCCTCTTCAACATAGATAGTAGTATCGTATTTTTTCACAACTGTTTTAAATCTATTTATTGCAGGTATCCACTTTTCTTTTTTTATATAGTGTTTTCCTATATACATTTCTTTTGATGCAAGAATGTCATTAATTAAATTAATTTTATAACTTGAATCTAATGCAAAATCTGTATTGGGGTATTCTTTGATTATAAACTGAAATTTTGCTTTAGCTTTTATTAAAGGTTCTAAATCTTTTTTTTCATCAACTATTTTTTCATAATAACACATGGCCATTAGAAAATGTGCATAGTCTATATTTTCGTGTTTTGGATATGTTTTTAAAAATTGTTCTATCTCAAAAATAGCATCTCCATAATAATTTTGGGAATAATATGAGTAAGCTGCCATAAGAGAAGATTTGGGGGCCCAAACAGATTGGGGGTATAAAATGCTTGCTTCATTAAATTTTTTTGCCGCAAAAAGAGCATCCCCAGTCTCTAATGCTTCAACACCTTCCCGATATGCATCAATCATTTGCATTTCAATTTCTGTATCTTCGATTATTGAAACTTCTTTTTTGTCTTTAGAAGAACATCCGGCCATTATAAAACAAAAGGCTATTAGTAAAAATTTAATTATAATATTCATTAGATCTTTATACAGAATTATATAAAAACCTGAAACGTTATGCTATAGATTCTAGGATATTCTTGTTAATAAAAGAATGAGGAATATTCTTTTCTTTAACTTCAATAATAGAAAAGTTAGAATTTTCAGAAAAGACTTTTCTCAATAATTGATTAGTAAGCTTATGACCACCTTGAGAACACGTCAATTTCCCTATAATTTTGTATCCAGATAAATATAAATCGCCCATACAATCAAGTATTTTATGATTAACAAATTCTATTTTATTTCTTAATTTATCTTGGTTTAAAATTTTATCTCCTTTTACAACAATTGCATTTTCTAAACTCCCACCTTTTGCTAAATTCATTTTTTTTAATTTTTCTATATCTTCAAATAAGCAAAAAGTTCTTGAGTTATAAATGTTTGAAAGATCATCTTCGTAGACTTTAATTTGATTTCTTTGATTTCCAATTAACGAATTTTCATATTTAATTTCAAAATCTATATCTAGGCTTATTTTATT
>CEUA01022284.1_pt1 | contig 11108 bp, 12 predicted proteins | sample 361541 | NCBI WGS metagenome assembly CEUA01 (sample SAMEA2623079, study PRJEB7988) | marine metagenome | isolation source: saline water (ENVO:00002010), including
AACTATAAATGTTATCAGAGTGTCACTTGTACGACCCAGAAACAGAATATTATGTACCATTACATACAGCAATTACAGTAAAGATGTCGTCAATCCAGGGGTTGGGTATTTTTAGCAAAACTTTTTTGGAAAAAGGTCTCGAACTTGGAATAAGTCATGTTAAAAATGAGAAATTTCAGCACGGTCTTGTAAGGACGGCGTTGGGGGCTTTTATTAATCATTCTGAAAATCCTAATTGTGTTAGAATAGATAAAGGAGAATATTTTGTCTTAATAACTACGAAAGACATAGAAAAAGACGAAGAGCTTACTTTAAAGTATAGTTTGTACAATCCCAACGATTTTATTAAATCAAACCTTTGAAATTTAGAGGATAATCAGAATCTGGATCTAAACGTTTCATCATTTCCCAGTTTTCAGTTTGAACACCTTTTCTAAGAAAAAACTTATCGCTTACGTACATCATATTAAATTCGTGTTTTGTAAAAGGATTAAATATAGGAACTTTTTCGCTTGAAGGTGTGTGCTGTTTCCTTGCTTGTAAACGATAAATTGACACCTGTTTATCTTTAATTTGTTTCATTCGTCCGATAACGCTAATAAGGGTTCCGTTTTTGAGCTGAGTTATTTCGCTAGCTCCGGTTTTTCTAATTATTTCCGTGATTGTTGCGCCAGGAAAAAGATGAGGACAGTTGAACATGTACCACTCCGTATTTTGAATGTGGGGGAATAAATTAGTAGTATCGTTGTATACTCTTAATTTTTCGCCAATCTGTGCCATTTTGTTCTTGTCTACAGGCAAGCGGTCCATTTCCATTTCCAACTGTTTTTCCAATTCTTCAGCCGTTTCGTAGTTTTTGTTCCAAGCTGCGTAAATAGTATCCAGAGGCAAAGCAAACCTAAATGCGTGCTTAGCCTTTTCTTCGTCCGTAGCCATTTTTGAAAGCTGAACCCCGTCTTCTTCCACGGCAACTCTGCGTGCCATTTTATTTAATATAGCACTCCCAATCATACCATTAGGAACAAAGTTACTCGCTGCGGTTAAAAACCATTTTGTTTTGTATTTTTCAACTGCCCGCATCGCTGCGTATATTATCATAAATTTGCCATCTTTGCCATTTACGATATTGTACGTGGTCGACGGCTCGCAATACACGTGGGAATTGTCAGTTGTTCCTCCCGTGTATTGAGTGTAGATTTCGTTTGAACCGTAAAGGAAATTACCTTCGAGTTCTCCTTTTGTATTCCATCGCTCCGCTACAATATCTGGCTCTCCTGCGTAATTTCCGAAAGTGTTTTTGTGAACCCACGCCGCATGGTGGAAATCCATGCTGTTTTTGAAACAGTCGCTGAATCCCGCATTTATTTCTATTTCGAAACTCGAGGTCGGAATTCCCGGATTCGATTCCAATTTTTCGCAAAACGGGATCAGGTCTTCGCTCTCCTTTTTATCATTTGACCACCACAAAATTCCTTGAGACTCCACACATTTCCCAACAACTACATCTTTTGTATTACAGTTTTTAGAACCTTCTTTGTAAGGTCCTACTTTGAGACCGTGATAAGAACATTTAATACATCCGTCTTCTATCGTCCCAGCACTTAGTTTAGAACCTTGATGCGGGCAAACGTCAGGACGCATCAAATATGTGTCGTTTTGTCCTTTCCATACTACGTAATTTTCGTCTACGAATTGTATTTTTGTTGGTTGAATGTCGCTTAATTTATTTGTGAAGCTTACTGGGTGCCAGCCTTTTGTTTTGGAAGTTGGGGTTGGGAAAATAATGGCTTTTGTTGTGATGATTAATAAATAAAGCAATAAATCTTTCATACTCTGCTATTAGTTAATACTTATATTATTTTTAGCTTTTTGTTTGGATTTTCATCCACGGTGAATTCTTCTTCGAATTCTTCTTCGTCTTCTTTGTTCAAATCGTTTGGCTTTGAAACGCTTGCGGACCCGCCGTTTTTAGCATACGTTGTCGGCAATAAACTATTCGTAATTCGTGTCGTTATGCTTTGGAAATTGTTTCCGGGAACGCCTACCGGCAATCTCGCCAAAGGATCAGAACCGTCCGATTTGAGAGGAGCTTGGATGTCTGTCCGAGACGCTCTTTGTTCGCAGATGACTGGCGTTGTAGCGTAGATTTTTAGCGTTTCTCCTAATTCGCTAAGAAGACTGTCTATTTGCTGAGCAATCGGGAAAAGAGCGTCGCTTTTGAATATCTTATTTATAGCTTTGTCGCTTATTATATAAGAATGTAACAACCAAAACTTCTTAACACGCAAAAATCCCGGTCTTGTCCGTATTCCTTGGCATGTGTGACAAGCTACGCCAAGAAGAACTATATCCCAGTCAGGAGGTGCGTTTTTCATCTTATCGTTAAGCTGTCTTTGAAAATCTACCGGAATTTTAGAATCGTCTTCAAATATCAAACCCACCTTCTTATTGTCTTTCAATATTTCCTTCCACGCTTTTATGTGACTCATATAACAACCTATCGCTCCTCTGGTTAACTGGTAATGCTTTGATCTGTATCCCGTAGTTTCCAGTTGTTGGAGTTCCGCTTTTGCTAACTCCGTAAGCTCTTGGTCTTGAAGTCGTATTTTTGAGCCGTCTACAGCATCTACGACTTTGAATTCGTTCGGAATGTCAGACTTTGCGTAATCTCTCCGGAAAAGGGAAAGTCTGTCCGGTCTGCGTTTAAGATTTATAAGATACGTTCCCTCCTGATAAGAAGGAGGGTCCAAAAGCTTAGCGCCCAACCCCGAACCTGCCGTGGAGGAAAAATAATTATTCAGCGATCCTTCGAATCCTTCTATGTTTTTTTCTTCCTCGTCACGTTTCTTCATTTGAGATACGATTTCCGGAATTACTCGTCTACAAATGTAGTGCAACCCTAACAACACCGACATAAGAAATATCTTATTTTTTGCTAGTTCCATGTTGCTTGTTCTTTTACTTTTAATTAACATTTTTTTTACAGAAAAACACAACCATTATTTAAAATAATAGCTACTATTAAACTCTAAATGAAAGCTTTTGCGAAACTATACTGGCTATTCTCAGCATCAATTTGTAATTTTACCAACGCCGTAATCATACAAGGGACCGTGCCAAAATCGCTGTGGGGCAAAAAAGTCGTTCTAAACGGTCCGCAGGGAAATTCACAGTTTGCTTTTATTTCCAAACCGGGACACATAACAAGCGTAAATTTAATAGGGGAGAAACACGTAGTGGTATCAGAAGCTTTTATAAAACCAGAAAAAGAAGGATTTAATGTCGGAGATTTGTACAATAAAGATTTTGCCGGAATTTTTAGAAAAATATTCGCATCCAAATCGCCAAGTGAATTTTTTAGCACTGGGTTTTGTAATGCCGCAGTTCACAAATATGACGGAAAATATTACGCATTAGAAGAAACTTGTAGACCAATGGAATTAGAATACGACGAAACCGGTAAAATTCACTGCGTAGGTTTATCAAAAGATATAGAGAGGATGGGAGCTCATTTGATAGATGAACATTATACGAGATTTAGCTACATGCCACCATTTACAGCAAAAGCTCCGTTAAAATACAACGATACAGTAATACCTTGGTATCCAGAAGATAGACCAGCTTTAATTCATGACGGGAAAATTACTGAATGTGGTAATTATATGATATTTCCTTTGACAAGTCTTAAATTTGGCAATATTTTTGAGTGGTTATCTAATAGTAAACCTTTTCCGTTCGATATTTACAAAAAAAAATTTAGGTGGCTTTTGTTCGATTATAAAAATTTTGAAAGTAAAGAAATATATACCGATATATATATTGATATTTTTCACGTTTTTAAAGTTGAGAAACATGATCATAAAACTTTAATTGTCTACGCAAGTGCCTACGAAAATTTTTGGGAAACTTCGATATATATTGAAGAACCTATTCTCACTTTACATAAACATATCATTAATATAGAAGAAAACACAGTTAAAGTAGAAGATTTAAAATTTCCAATTGAATTTGCCAATATAAAAGATACGAAACTTGTAGGTAATGGAGGAGGAAATCCTCCAAAAGTTACTATTTTTGATATTAAAACAAATACTTTTTCAAAAAAACAAATACCAGGGAAAATTGTAGAAGATGAAATTATACCTTTCGAAGATATGTTAATATACTATACTCATGAAGAAAACCGGTCTTTTTTATACATTATAGATAAAGAATCTACAGAAATAATTACAAAAATACAAGTCCCCAAAAGAAAACCCGGAATTCATACCACTTTATTAGATTAATCAGTTCGTTTACTCTCTATATTTTCTTGTAAAGCCTTATAATAACAAACTCTATGATAAATAATACACGATATAGGTAACGTTATATCATAAATTAAATGACCTCCGTACCAAACAGCAAAATTATCGCAATACATACCTTCAATCCACGGCATTATTGCTGTTGGTAAGCCTATAATAGTGGAAGCTAAATCATAATAGACATCTTTATTCTTTTTGAGAAGATTAGATGTAGTTAAAGTAACAATTATAGAGGTTTGTGTGTGGGTAAAATTAAATAAGGTTGGTACAATATATAATGCCAAAATGGCATTTACAGCCGAATGAATTTTCCAGTACGGCAAATTTCCTGAAGAATTTATCGATTTCATCATAAAATACCAAAACCCGCTTGTTATACATATAGTTACAAATTTACCAAAATTATTGTCTATACCTTTCAAAGTTCCGTTAAAATTTTGGGATGTGTCAATCAAATATGGCATCGCTAAATGCCCTAAACCGTGTAGAAATAGACCAGGTATTTGATTTTTAACTGGTAATAATATTTCTTTGTTCTTATCAGGATCTTTATTTACAGTAACATTATTTATTAAATAATAAAGGGCACAAGAAAAAAGTGTATCAAAATAAAAACATAAAGAATGTGTTTGTAATAAAATTGGCATTTCCTTGTTTGACACGCAAAAACCATCACTTGTATAAGATTCATCAAAAATGTTTATTATATTGTTTGCTTGTAATACGATTGCTCCTAAAAAACTAACAGAATTAAACAAAATAAAACTATTAACAAAATCACCTATTTTAAGCATTGTTATTATTATAAATATATTATATAAACATGTTTTGAAACGAATTAAATCACTATACTTTCATTTCCATATTTATCCAACCATTTATTATATAATGTTACCGGAATGTCTGATTTACTAATCGATTTATAATTTATTCCGTGATTATAGACATTTTGTTTCTGCGAATTGATAATTTCTATATCTTGTCGAAATACTTCTTTTCCTGATATTCTAATTAAAGGCTTTAAAATTTTAAAAAAAAAATCAAGATACTGCTTTTTATTTTCTATAATCATATTTGATACAAGTTTTAAATTATTTTTATCAATAGGATACGTTATAGCAAAAATAGAAGCATTCGGTAATATCTTGACTTGAGTATTATAAGGAGCAAAAAAAATAAATTCCGTTTTTGGTATGTTTGTATTCGTTGTTTCAATTGTACAAGAAAATCCCGTTGAATTGAACCAGTTTGTTTTAGATTTATTGTATATACCTAATGATTTATATCTATTAAGACCTGCTATACCATGGTGAACTTGATTAAAATGTGCACCATCTAGCGAGTTTTCAATTAATGATTTGTAATCTGATTCTGCAGAGGAAATAAACCAGGGAAGTTTAGAATGCGGTTTTTCCAAAATGTCAATAATGATGTCTGTATCTTTATCATCTATCCACAGCAAGTCGTATTTTTCCTTTACAAAGTAATTTTTCACGGAAAACGTAGACGGTTTAAATGTGCTTGAGGGAATCATGGTACATTCTCCGCAACCGTTGAATTCTATTCCGTGGTATTTACATTTTATGTTATTAGTAAAAGGGTTTACAAGACCTTCAGATAAAGAAGCTTGCCGATGGGGACAAACATCGTGTACCGCATTCCATTCTTTTGATTTTTTGTTCCACCACACGGCGACGTCTTGGTTTCCTGGGATTTGGACTTTGTGAATTTTATTTTTTGGGAGGTTGCATTCGGCAAAAGGGATTGGTTGTTTAAAAGCTAGAACAAAACTAATTAAATAAAAGTGTAATTTTTTGAACATTTTTACTAATTTGATATATTTAATTTTCTATATCTTCGACGATAGTTTCTGCGGATTTATCTTTACAACAATAATACCCCAATCTCAACTTTCTTAATATGATTATAAGAGGATGCCCTAAAAAATCCATTATCATTCCAGATATAAATTCCATACCAAAAACTATGTAATATTCAGTATTTGATAGCGTGCCTTTAAAGCTTAAAGCGGCAACTGATAGCGGTATCGCTGGATTTTTTCTAAAAACTGTTAAAAAGATGGCATCTCTTTCTTTTATTTCGTTGATTTTAAATAATCTTGTTGATATAATTGTTAGGCAAGGGTTTATCATGATAAACGAAGCTAAAGAAAAGTAGTGATTTACCCACTCTTCGCCGGAATAAAATATATTTTTCATTAGATCTTTTGAAAGAAAGAAAAAAGTAAGCGTTACTATTATTAAAAATAATACGATTCTTTTACAGATATAATTGTATTTTTTTACCGTAGCGTCTTCGTAAACATGCCTTATTCTCATACCTACGCCATTTGCTACAATAAAAAACAGCAATATACTTGTCATTTGTAAATACGGCAGTTTTAGTCCGTCGTTCGTTTCGTGTAATTGTACTATCTTTGTTTGTAACCAAAACACCCCCGGCATTAATAAGAAACTGCTGAGCATATTTATAACTGAACCCGACAAAGCTAAAGGTACGTCGCCTTTTACTAAAAATGTTACAACACTCGCTGCTACTGAAGAAGGGCTCACGGAAAATATGAAAAGTCCTATTGTTCTAGCTAATCCTAGATTAAAACATTCTTTGATAGCTATTGCCAATAAAGGGGATATAATATAATGATGTCCCCAGATTAGTATTAATTGTTTTTTTTTAGTTAGTATTGTTGTTTTAATATCTTCGGCTGTTATTTTGGTTCCTACTATAGTAAGAACTATTCCAAGTGTTCCCGTTATTAGATATGATAATATCGTATCTTCGAATGTCATAAAGTATTAATTATGTTACAATTTATTATATTTTAAATAAGTATAATAAATGAGTACACCGTATAATCGTCGAAGACGACCTTTTTCTGCCCATAAAGGACGTCGTCCGACAGAAATGTCAACACGACCTTTTAGTTCTGATTTTTTTAAGAACGAAGGCGATATAATGGATAAATTTGGGCAACTCTCGTTGGCAAACAAGACCGTCGAAAATAAGTTTGAAGATGCGTTTAACAAGGACAAGTTTTTCCGCACGTATTCTTATTCTGAATACAACCACGGAAAAGACGTTTCGGAAGCGAGAGAATCTTTTACGGACAGCCGCAAAAAACTCACAAAATCTTCCGTTAAGCGGCGCATAGGAGACAAAGAGCGTTACATATTTATAGAACAGAACGACAATAAGAACAAGAACGACAATATGTTGAAAGTGAATTGTCTTGACAATATGACCGACAAAGACGCAAAAGAATTCGAGGAAGAATGGGATTACGTGGTTTACAAACAAGATTTGGAGAAAAGGCAGCCTTTGTGGTGGTCTTAGGTGTAATTTATTTTTTTACGAAAAATTCGTTTCCGTTGTGAAAGTTTTTATTTTTGCGGTAAGGTTTGAAAAACCGGGAAATTAGATTTCTGGTTTTTTTCCTGTCTGAAATTCCGTTTAGTTCAATCATTAAAAAGGAAGTTTTCTCGATAAGCTGTTTTGCTCCCACCAACGCTTCGTGTTCCATGCCTTCTACGTCAAGGTGCAGCAACCCAACGTTGCTATATTTTTGGGGGATGATGTCGCCTAGAGGTTCTATTTTAAACGTCCCGTTATTTTTGGTAGATTTGATTTGCCAGCCTCCGGGGTGCTTATTGTTTGTGTCTATAACTCCTTCGCTAGATACATCAGATATTCCATAGTTAAGCAATAGTATGTTATTAATATTGTTTAATTTTGCGACTTGTTTAATGAATTCCAGCTTTGATTTGTCGGGATCTATCATAATTACTATAACATCTTCTCTGTTAAGTTCTTTTGCTTTTAAAGCGAGGTATAGCCCGGTGTCTCCAACGTGGCTTCCGGCGTCGATGATGGAATCGTTTTTTTTTAATTTGGGGATAACTGAGGACATTTGAACGTTGTCGGCGTCTTCGTGGTTTAGGAATCGGTATTTGAAATCGCTGAGCCATTTTCCGGAAGTGGGCGTTTTAATTTGCGTTCCGTCTATTTTTTTTGTAATAGTTTCGAAATCGTCGTATTGCTGCGTGAAGCGGCTACACTGCGGGGGATACAATATTCCAAAGTACAAAATTAGCACAATAAGAAAGATTCTCTGGTTGTTTGTTAATATCATTTACTAATCGGTATTATTTTAAAATTGGCAAAACTAAACATAGTAGAGAAAAGCCTTAAATTAACAATAATATTAAAGAGAAAACTTTTACTCAACAAAACAATGTTTGTACCAAATTTTGAGAACGTACTGTTTTATTTAATATTTATAACCGGTTTTTGTTACTTCGCAAAATACGCAAACTCCGGCGAAACGTTAAAAGTGGACAGTCCTTCGCAACCAGAATCAATAAACATGGTTACAGGAGAACTATTAGATGCTTTAATAGATGCTCGAATCAAAAGACGCCGCAAATCGAAAACCGATTTTGAACGCAACCTTCGTGGGATATTTACCTGAGTTTTACAGAGAATGGCGTAGTTATAGGATTAACTAAAATAGTTAGTATTAATAATAGCCGTTATGTTTTGCCCAATAATAGACTTTGAAAATTTTGCTTCATATTCGGCGTTGTATTTTATCTTATATATAACAGCTACAATTTTCGAACACGCCTCGAGACGCACTGTTACGGAGGACATCTTCACAATAAGGGACCAAGACGAATTCAAAAAATCTATGGAATCTGTAATGGAAACATTGGACGAACACAAAGATAACATACCAGAAGGAACGTATGTAGAAATGTGTAACAACGTTAAGGATGTTTGGGATTGCGTTACTTAAAAATTGTAACGCAAAAAAGACTTTAGGTCTTGCCGGTAAGAAACGAGGGGTATTTTTATTAATAGTGTCAACAAATATGTGTACAAATTCGTGTGAAGTTTGCGGAATTGTCGGCGATGGCAGAAAGATTAAGAAAGTGTGCTCCGGGAAAAAGCCAAACGAAGAACTGTCGATGGAAAGTTGTTCGAGACGCTGCTACTTACTAAATACCTTTGGTACAAGTTTAAGAGAATGGTCTGATATGGCGTGGTGGGAAGATGATTTTGTTTGCGAGAACGAAAATGTGTTGTTGAGAATTAGTCGTGCTCGGCATTTTCAAGAAAATTCTGGTGAAGAATTGGCGAAGCTTAGGGAAAAGTTGAAAGAGAGTTTGGTTGCTTATCAGACAGAAAAAGATATAGATTACAAAAAACAAGCAAAAAACTTGTCGATAAAACGTAATAGTTTGTTGAAAAGTCTCCAACATAAAATAGAAACTCACGCGTTAATTTACGAAAAAACCAGGCATTGTTTTAAAGATCAAATGGAACAAGACTATTTAGCTATTGAAAGTGCTTCTATCGGTCTTGAGTTAAACAGAACGGATAGAGAGAATCCGGAGCAAGGCTACCATTATTCCAGAATATTTCTGGAGAAAGAAATCGAAAAACCCGGACCTGATCTCAAAATTCTTAGCAGAGACAAGTTCGCAGAGCCTATGGAATCGATTATGGAAACATTAGACGAATACAAAGAACAAATGCCAGAAGGCGCATATCTGGCAATGTGCGGAAAGTTAAAAGATATTTGGGACTCCACTAGTTAAAACAGTGTTTAATGATGTTCACCCACCACCAAATATACTTCGCCACCATGCTGGTCTGGGAAATAAACTATAGGCAGGAGGTGGTACAAAAGACCCTTGAGGTTCCGGAATTGGTGGATCTAATTGTAAAAGAGTCGATATTTGTTTAAATAAAAAATTTGCGATAAACGTGTACTTTTGCTGTAAAGTTTGAAATGCTTGGTCACTAATAGTTTCGCCATTATCGTTGACGCCTCGACCGTAGTAAGGTCCGGGTCCTCCTCCTCGTTGCGTGTTTCTATCTTTCCATGCTCCAGAAAGTGACAGATTCGACGGCTGTCTTTGCAGGATTCCGCTTGGTTGATTGAAAAATGAGCGAAGATATCCAGTTAACGATCCTTTATAAAATTGTTCTGTTCGCAATGTCGGATAAAAAAAAGTAAGAAGTTGTTGAATTGTCCATACATGAGAACATGTATGTTTATTTACAATCTTGCAATTTTTCCACTTCTCTTTATTATCGGGTACAGAGGTGTCACCGTTTAAATTGATTTTCTGACCGTTTATAGTAGTTACAAATATATACTCTAATTTTTCCTCAAAAAGTTTTAAACACGTGTTATTAACAGTGTATTTGTTGCCTTCCCAAGTAAAAGGCATCATATTAGATTTTACCTGATTACACAAAGAACAACAATAAACAAACAAGTTTTCAACATTATTGTAGGGTCCTCCTATATTTTGAAAAAACCATTTTTCCCATTTTTCAATGTCTTCGTCTTTCACGTCGCCTATGTCATTTGAAGGGATTATTTGAGTTCTGTAAAAAATGTCCTGATAAACGTCTATCGCTTTAGAACTTGGAATTTGGTGTTCAAGTTCCGTTGAATGTTTGCAATTTGCCATTTGCCATTCGCTAGAAAATACAAACATTTCCCCTCCGCATAAAGCACAACGACATTTTTCTTTTGCAGTCCTATTAAAATGCTCAGTGGACATATTATTTTGCTTGAATGTATTTTTCCATCCTTTTTTGATTGATGGTCCATCTGTTTTTGTGTATTCCCCCACCACTTCTTCTATAAGTTTTTTGAGTTGTAGTGTGTTTAATTTATTTCTTCCCGTTAAAAGTTCGCGAGAATTATACCCTTTCATCTTCTTATTGGCTTGAGCCTTTTTCTGACGTACCCTCTGACTCTTT
>CEUA01010319.1_pt1 | contig 11099 bp, 4 predicted proteins | sample 361541 | NCBI WGS metagenome assembly CEUA01 (sample SAMEA2623079, study PRJEB7988) | marine metagenome | isolation source: saline water (ENVO:00002010), including
AAAATGGGGAAAGAAACGTTCATCTAAGGTGTGGTGTGTATCAGAAAGTAAAATAATCTGTTTCATTGATTATAGAAGAGAAACAATTCCTGTATAAATAAAAAGTCTTTGATTAAAGTCAAATACGGAGATAGAGTAGGAGTATATGCCGTTTGGAATTAATTTGCCATTTATTTTACCGTCCCATTTACTATTATCATCATTATAGATCATTTCTCCCCATCGATTATAGATTTTCATGTTATAATTTTTCTCACCAGTAATTTCAGGTAAGAAATAGTCATTTATATTATCATTGTTTGGTGTAAAAGCATCTGGTATGAAGACCGAATAAATAGGATTAATAGTTAGAAAATTAATTATGGAATCTGTACACCCTTGCATATTCGTGATATAATATTTTATCATGTAAGTACCTGTATCAGTATATGTATGCCAGAAATCTAATTCATTATAAATGATTGTACTGTCTCCTAGGTGCCATTTTGAGCTTAAGATTTCTTCTTCATTACTATTATCTCTAAATAATATGTTAGGATTATCCATATTTGTTGGTTGTGGACTAAATAATATGCTAGCACTTGGGGATTCATTAATGGTTATAGTTTCTTCGATTTCATTATAACAGGAGGTCACTAGATCTGTATATGTATATTTTATTTTATAGGAGCCATTTTCAAGGTTCTCAACATCAAAGAAGTTTGTCATTATATTATCTATAAAGTAAGTTCCCCCTTCAGGTGTAGCATTATTAAGAGTATATGAGGTTTCTCCGACACAAATATTATCTTCATTAATAGCTAATATGGGTAGTTGTTTTACTTCGATGTGGACATCATCATTAAAAATTTGAGTACATCCTTGATCATCAGTAATGGACACAATATATACTTCTCTGCTAGAGTTTGGTGTGAGTATGATAGGGGTTCCTTCATTAATTAGTATCCCATTAGTGTCAATCACAAATGATTTTAATATAGAATCTAGTAGTGAGATTGTATAGATATTTGAAAGAGAATTAGAAATATGAATTGAGAGTGTCGATTCATCATATCTGCAAATAGGACTTGTAGCTATAAAATCTAGAAATAGTTCATTGGGTTGGTTGACAGTTGATATGCTGTCAAATGTACAACCATTTGCATCGGTAATTTGATAAGAGTAATTTCCTGCAGATAATGCATATTGATTAAAATTCCCAAAATCTATTTCGAAAGGTGCTGTTCCTCCTGTAATATCTAGGTTAATAGATCCAGTGTGTCCCCCATAACAGTTAGCGTCAATGACATTAGCTGCTACTGCTAATGTATCTGGCTCATAAATTGTAATAGTTCCATTCAAGATACAATTTAGAGAGTCTATAATTTGATAAGAGTATGTTCCTGGAGCTAGATAAGAAGAATCTATACCAAACCAATCTTGATTATACGGTGGAGTGCCTCCACTGATTTCAAGATTACAGCTCCCATTAATATCGCCGAAGCAACTTACATTTGTGATTAATGGATTAGTTAAAATTTCATCTGGTTGAGTAATTATTACTGTATCTAATAGTAAACAATTGTTACTATCAGTTATGGTTATGATATGATTTCCTGCTGGCAGTGAATCTGGATTTAAGATTCCCCAAGATATGTTATATGGAGCCCCCCCCCCCGATATATTTAAAATAGCAGAACCATCTGATCCTCCATAACAACTTACTCTAAGTGTATTAATTACAAGTTCCATATTAGATGGTTCATTTATTGTGATATTACCTTGTGAGATACAGCCATTATTATCGGTGATAATATAATTATGAGATCCAGCATTCAATCCATTTGGGTTACTTCCATTCCAATTAGTGTTATATGGGACTGTGCCCCCAGTAATATATAAATTAGCAGTGCCATTAAAAGTGCCTGCACATGTTACATCTGTGGTTGTAATAGATGATAGTAGTGAATCAGGTTCAGATATATTAAATGTATCAGATATTAAGCATCCATTCTCATCAGTAACAGTATAGCTATAATCTCCTGCGGAAAGTTGTAATGGATTATTTCCAGCATAATCCTCATAGTATGGAGCTGTTCCTCCATTGACATTCAAGATAATGGTTCCATTTGCTTCACCTTTACATAAAACATTTGTGATTACTGTATTTGTTGTAAGTTGAGCAGGACTTGTAATTATGATAGAGTCTGATGTGACACAACCTGTAGCATCAGTTATAGTATAAATATATGTTCCTACAGACAATAAAGATTGACTAGAGAAGTTTGTTACTCCATTTAGTAAGATTTGTGAATATGGTGGTAAATCTACAGTGTAATCAGCAAATCCTCCAGAAATATTTAGATCAATATTTCCATCATTTGATCCATAACAACTAATGTTATTTGAAACCGCTGAGACTATAATCTCGGCAGGCTCTATAATAAAAAATGAATCTATTGCTAGGCAGCCATTCATATCCAAAATATTAACCCAATATGTGCCCGCTATAAGATTGTCTATGCTGTTTGTTGTAGAAGAATTTGACCATAGGTATGTAGTACTAATAGGTTCATTTATTACTTCTATAAAACCATCATTTGCGCCGTAACAACTTATGTTAGTTGTATTTATTATTGGTGAAAATAGAGGTGGGTTAGCTAAAATGTATGTTGCTTCTGAGATGCAACCTAAGCTATCTGTGACAGTTATTGTGTAATTCCCCGCATTTAGGGTAGTAATATTTTGTGTTGACTGACCACTTGACCAGTTGTAAGTATATGGCGTGTTTAGTCCTGTTATTATAGTGCTAATAGCGCCATCATTAAAATTATTACAGCTAGGATCAGTAATGGTAGGGACAATATTTATGTTTGCTCCATTTAAAATAACTTGATATTGAAAAGAAAAATTTCCAGGCACTGGGCATGCATCATTTGAAACATCTACAGTAAAGAAATATGGGCTTCCTACAGTGTCAGCAGCAGATGGGGTCCAATTAAATGTGCCTGTAGGGTTCATAGTATTGTTATTTAAAATAGTAAAATTTGCCCCAGGTATGCCATTGTTCCAGCTCATTGTAGTAAGTGCACCTCCCATTGTACAAGCAGAACCTCCAGTAACACTAAATGTATTTACGCCATATGTTCCCCAGGCTAGAGTACCTGTTGTTGCCCCGGTTAATGTAGCATTTCCAGTTAATGAATATGTGTTTCCATTCCATCCATCTCCCCAAGAATCATACATTCTAAACTCTAAATTACCCAAGTTAGTGCTCGGGATACAAACTGTCCCAGAGAAAGGGGCGCCTCCCGCAGCAATTATTGTCCCAGCACCATTTCCTGATGGATCATAAATTTCCCATGATACTTCAGCTTGCCAGGATCCGCCACCGACATTTATAGTGATCTCATGGCCTGGCGGCGGTGGCGGGTTATTGTTAATAGTATTAATATCAAAATTAATATTTTGAGATCCATTAGGACAGTTTAATTCTACAGTGTATGTACTAAGATTATTTATGTCAACAGTGATTGTAGTATCAATTCCTGTTAGTAGCGGAGGTGCAACTGCGGTACAGGGGAAAGAATTTATTTGAATATCTCGTATGATACTTCCTATTAGTATCCCATTTCTATATTCTGAGACTTCTATGGCAACTACACTAGATATAATGTTAGGTGGCGTGACACATAAATTGCCTGTTGCAGGATCAAATGATGAACCTCCACCTACAGGGTTAATTGCGGAATAAGGAGCAATATATGTGACGGTTCCTCCATTGGCAGTATTTAATGGGGTGATTAATGTATAAACTAATGAGTCTCCATCTATTTCAATTGCACCATTGTTATAGCAATAATAATTCCCAGCACAGATAAATGGTGTAGGATATTGAGAGAATGTTGGGGAGTTATTACAATATGTTGTGTTATTTAAAGTCGCTTGAACACATAAATCTTGTTGATCAGGAGCAATTATTGTACTTATGACATCATTACGAGCTGCTTCACAAACTGAAAGTAGCCAATTAGAACAGTGAGCTAAAGTTATAGTCCCTTCGTAAGTATATTGTTCTATTCCAAGACCATTACCGCCATTACAATATGATTGGCAATTTGGATTTATATTCACTGCTCCACCAACTAGATAAAGTGTCGTTGTGCCAGAGCCACAAGAAGAAGAATAATCTAATGGGTGACTATTAGGAGCTGCTATACCTTCACAATCTCTATAAAACTTTATTGTAACTTTATAAGTATCTGAGTTGATTCCTTGTGTTATACATTCATATGCTATGTCCATGCCTGCAGCATGAGTGGCATAGATCTTAATATTTATTATTAGAAATACTGAAAATAAAATAAATTTTCTCACGTCTTCGAAGGTAGTGTGTTATCTGATTAAGGTTACAGTTCCTTCATAAGATCTCTCTTTGCCACTTAACTCTGTTATATTTATTATATATACATAAGTTCCTTTTGTAGCATATTCAGTTCCGTTATTTATTTTCCCATCCCAAGCTGCGGAACATGAATCGTCAGTTATACATGATAAATAATTATTTGAGAAATCATTAGTTTTAAATACTTGTTGTCCTGATCTATCATAGATAATAAATTCATATTTAGTTACTCCATCTATTATTGGTAAGAAATAGTCGTTATTTAGATCATTGTTTGGAGTAAAAGCGTTTGGCACATAAATGGTGAATACAGGAGATATAATGATAGTTTGCCATGCTATATCAGTACATCCGCTATCTGATTCTATTGTGAGGGATACTTGGTATGTGCCTGTATCAGTGTAAGTATGTATTATTCTGTTTAGATTAGTTAATGCGCTATCTCCATCACCGAAATCCCATACTCCATTTATATGATCAGTTGACAGATCAATAAAGCTAATTTGTGGGTTTATAATGTTAGCTGGCTGAGGATATGAAGTGATATTTGCTTCAGGTAATGGATTTACATTAACATAAGCACTTCCTGAAATGGATGCGGCGTTACACCCTTTGTTATCGGTTAAGTCTTGTATTGTGTATATACCACTAAGATTCGTAGAATGAGTATATATATTACCTATATTTGATCTAGAAAAGGATGTTATGCCCGCTGAGAAATTTAGATCATATGGTGGCACTCCAGAAGTGATTGTGAAAATGATGTCAGTTTCACTCCCATCATCACAAATTGATCCGCCACCACTTAACACTATTTCTGGTAGGGGAGATGAAACTATGGTTAAATTTTCATTAAGATCATTTTTACATTGATTGCCATCAGTTAATGAAATAACACTATATACCGATCCATTTGAAGGAGCAATGGATACAGAATCTAACACGTTGTTAGTTGGAGGAAGATTGAAGTCACTCCCATTAATATTATAGATTACATTCCATGGCGGATTTCCTGTAAGAAATTCAAAAGATAAATATACAATGTCATTATCACACACTTCACTTGGAACATTCCAGTTCATCTCAGGAATCACATTTACATCTAGAGTAGTAGTAGCTACAGGGTAATTTTCACATCCATTTGCATCACCAATAGATTCAAGTTCATATGTAGTGGTGGTATTAGGAAACACTAACTCTTGATCTCCTGCTCCTAATACTACTTGAGATCTCGGATCTCCATTTGCGTTGTAGAATACTTGTAGAGGTGGTTGTCCGATCAGTGTATTAAAAAATAAGATTGCAGTATCTCCGTCACAAATTGGATTAGGTGCTACAGAGATGCTTACATCTGGTAAAGGGTTTACAAAGATGTTTTGTGAATTAATGTTGTTTTGGTTTGCACATCCATTAGAATCAATAATACTACTGATGATATAGGTGTTATTACCTGTCGCAGGAGAAACTGCTGAATTAAATATGCCTGTACCATTTACAGGCCCAGCTATTTGAGGTGTTCCGTTTACTGTGTAATTGATTGTATATGGAGGAATGCCACCTTGGTTAAAATTAAAGTCTAAAGTAACTGGATCATTTAAACAAATCAAATTTGTTGATGTAGAGAAGTCAACACTAAAATATACTGGTTCTATCATAACTATTGTTGTGTCATTCTCACATGCTACTAAATTAGAAGCTGTAATAGTGCTAGGATCAGAAACAGTAATGATATAGCTACTATCACCAAGTGCTAATGGGTTTGCGCTTCCCCAATCAATCATATAGGGCCCACCATTACCTCCATCTGGATTTAGTGTAATGGTCCCATCAGTAAAAGAGTTACATGAGATGTTAGTGATTGTTGGGTTAAATGAGATTTGAGATGGTTCAGTAACTACCGCAGAGTCTTGTACTGGACATCCTGCTATTGTGATAATTACATAGTAAGTCCCTGGTCCTAAGTTGGAGATGCTATCTGCAGTTGAGCCATTATCCCAAAGGAAATCTGCTGACGCACCAGGAGCGCTTAAGACAATTGAATAATCTTCAGTTGCTCCAAACCATGGTTGATCAAAATTTACTGGTGATTCACATGGACTCATTGTAACTCCACCATCACTATTTCCCATACAGACAACCCTCATTCTTGTAGCTCCAAAAGCACCAGTTGAAGGGACAATGATGTTGAATGGGTATACATTTATAGGATTGAATGTCCCCCATGGTATATTAATTACTCCTAAATCTTCTCCCGCATCAAGAAAGTCTCCATCAATATTAAAATCAATATAGACATTCACCGCTTCAGGGTCATATCCTGGAGAGCTCATATTGTCTAAAGTAATATTTATGGTATAAGCTTGTCCTTCAGTAATATCTGCATACTCCCCATTTAAACCAGAGTTAATTGTATAGTCTTCATAAAAATCATTAGTTCCTGCTGTATTATTGCTAAGATTAAAATTATCACCTATTAATTGGACTTCTTGTATAATTCCTTGAGGTTGGCCAATCCAAGTAGGATTTGGATTTGATGCGCAATATGGGACTCCGTTATTATCAGGATCAGGGTCTGATATTGTTCCTGGAGGGGTGGTTCCCCCTATCATTGTTATGCTTGCAGCACCATCATTAGCACCAAAACAGCTGCTGTTAAACCCATTAATTATACTAGATGTGTTTAACGGGTCAAAGAGAGTGACGCTACTTGAATATGCACAGAGATTAGCATCAGTGACTGTATAATTAAAAGTCCCTGATGGAAGTTGTAATGGATCTTCTCCGTACCAATTGTAAGAATATTGACCATTTCCGCCACTAGCGGCAATAATTGCTGAACCATCTGTATAACCAAAGCAAGAGGGATTAGTTAGAATTATATTGTTTGCAGGAACGGTAGGAGCTTCGTTTACTAAGATGGTATTATTAATTGATATAGGGTTACATCCGTTAATGGTATAGGTATACGTAATATTGTGGTTTCCAACACCATATATTGCAGGATCAAAGTCTGAGATGGTTGCACCTGTAGTATCACTAAAAACACCTAACCCTTGGGCAGACCATCCTGCAGGAGGTATTCCTGCTAATGTGAATGCACTTTCATTGGAGCAGATTATTGAAGGTGATGTGATAGAAATACTTGAAGCATTAAAAACATCAACTCCAACAAAGGCTTCATCACTTGGACAGTTAACGGTTCCACTAATTGTATATGTATATATCCCGCTAGGATCATTTGCTGGGTCAAAAGTTCCAGCAACAGAATTACCATTAAAGGTCCAGGTTCCAGAATTAAGAGGAGTACCATTTAATTGGTCAATTAAGTTGATTATTGGATCAGAAGTACAAAATAAGATTGGATTTGGAACACCAACGGTTCCTCCAGCATCTCCAGGTGCGGCTCCTCCAAAAGCATCATTTGGTCCAGCTGAGGTAAATTGCATAGAGGTAGGTGCGGGACTAGTTCCTGGTTGAGCCCAATTTGCCACCATAATAACATAATATTCCCCAGAAACTGCATTTGGTATTTGAATGTTTTCTGTTACAGTAACAGTATTACTTAAGTAGCTGCAATCTAGTGCATTTGCCTGAATAAGTTGTGAGCACATAGTATTTAAATCATTAAATGGCCCCCAGCAGATAAAATCTAGATCAATATTCCCATTAGTATTTCCTAAATTGTCAACAGGAGTTAGGTCAATATTTAACGGTCCATTAGTTGCTGATTCAAAATAAAAGAATGAAGCATTAGGGTCAATGTCGTATCCTTGGCAAAAGAAATATGCTCCAGGGGCAGTTGCTGCTCCAGAGGTTGCTGCAGGGTATAATGCTCCATTACAGATCTCTGGTATTGCAGCTGAGCAGACTTGAACTGGTCCTGCTCCAGCTTGTGCATAACTGAAATTATAACTTAACAATATAAAAAATAATAGTAGATTTCTTCTCATAAATTATTTGATAAAATAGCATACAAATATACGAAAAAAATATACGAGAGGTTCTTTTCTAATATTTTCTCATTTTATGATCTTACAGTGAGATGTTTTGATCCATCCAGTATTTCCATTTAGGATTCTAATATTTAACCAATCTCCTATTTGTTCTGTTAGCTCTACTTTTGTGCCTGAGTGCAAAGAAAATAGATTGGTGCTCTTTTCTGAAGGAGCACTATTTACAATTACAGATGAGGAAAAAATAATCGCTTCATTTTTATTTTGTTGTATATTCGTGTATGTTATACAAATTATAATTATACCTATAGCGTTAAGAAATATTCGGAAATATTTGTTTTTTAATTTGAAGAATTTCTTAGTTAGTTGAAAGATTAATATAAGCCAGATATACATTATAGCAAGTATTTGCCAGATTTTTGTGGTGAACAATTGAGTTGTCTCTTCCCACCATCTTTTGTAAAAAAGTTTAGGGATAGGTTCTATTTGATCAATAATTCTTAGTCTGGCTAGCTCTAAATTATGTGTGGCATTATTATTTCTTGGATTTAATTGAAGAGATTTTTCATAATGCCAGATAGTATTTGCCCAATCTTTTGTTTTGTAATAACAGTTTCCTAGATTGTAAAATAGCTCACTGCTTTCTAGATTCATTGAGAGTATGCTGTCATAAAGGGAAATAGCAGTGGAATAGTTTTCATTTGCGTATTCTGTGTTTGCTTGTATAAAGAGAGTCTCGTCTCCAAAAGATTTTAAAGAAAGAAATATTGATAATATTATTAACGTTGCTGTTTTCATTTTAATGCAGTTTCAACTTCAATTATTATTGTTTTAGCTTTTTTAAGTATAGCATCTGTTTGCGTATTCTTATTGTCTGTTGGCGAATAGCGAGCATACTCACATTCATTTAATAATGCTATAAATTTCTCTTCTGTCTTCTTTTGGATTTCAGATGAGTCAAAATAATGTGTAATAGTGTCTTTTGATAGATTAGCGAGATCTACATTAAATTTATCTGCAAAATAGCCCCATAGTGACTTTTCAATTTCCTCAAAAAATGAATCAAAATCTGCATTTTCCATGCATTTTTCTGCATTTTTTAGTCTTTTCTGAGCAATTTTGTTTGCTTTTCTGTTTTTAGATATGCTAGAATTTTTATTTTCTTGCCCCAGAATTGTATTGTAAATTTTTAATAATATAAGCACTCCAATTGGTAAGAAGAATAGTAAATAGAATAAATTATTGGAGATTCTGGCTTTCCCAGTTATTTTTAAATTAGTTTTCGTTGATATGTAATTAATATCCTTTTTGTGTGTTTTCTGTATTTGCTGATATGTAGAGTATGTTTCTTCTTCAATATTTGAGTTCGCATTAATTATAAGTTGATGTCTGCCTGATTCCTTTATTTCGTATTTTTTATTCTTTGGGTTATAAACAACTAAATTTGTTGGTGGTATTGTGTATTGCCCTTCATATCTTGGAATAAGTAAATATTCAAATGTTTTGACACTTCTTTTCCTTCCTCCCTCAAATATTTTTTCAGATATTTTAGGATCATATATTTCAAAGTCATTTGGAAATTGAATATCAAGAGGTTCGATTAATTCTATATTTCCTGTTCCTGTAATGGTTAGCTTATAGTTGATTGCCTCATTGGCATTAGTAGTTGTGTTATTTATTTCTGAATTTATATTAATATTACCTACAGCACCTTTAAAACCTGAGGGAGGACTTGGCAAATCAGCGACATGTATTATTATAGGTTTTGATTTAATTAACTCTTCTTGAATCCTATAGTTTCTGCCAAAGAAACTTGCAAAGGGATCGTTATTGTTTCTTGTCTGTTTAATACGGATGCCGCATTTTAATTCTACAGGGTCAATAATTAATTTGCCCGATTTCTGGGCGGTAAGTACAGATTTCTTTATTACTGCAATATTATATGCAATACCATCAATTATATCTCTTTTAAATTGGCTAGAGGCATCCAGATCTTTTGTCCAAAAACCATTTAAAGAAGGTAGTGATGATACCTCAGTATTTTGCAGTTCATATCTAGTGCATAGCTTGTAAGTTACTAGAATTTGTTCTCCAACTATAATCCTTCTTTTACTTACATCAACTTTAATAAATAAGTTTTCAGAGAGTGTTTTCTGTGCTTGCTTGTTTTTTTTGTTTTGTTGTACTATCTTTATTGTAAGGGGTTTACTATTGATAGTTTTTCCATTTACTATGATTTTAGCAGGACTAATCTTAAATATTCCTTCTTTCACTCCTTTTATATAAAAAGAGTATGTAGTAGTGCTATTGCTTTGCGCTTTGCCATTAATTAGAGTATAGCTACTTTGAGTTGATGGGTTAGGTCCGCTTAGTACCTGTAACCCATTAAAATTGGGTGATTTAAAATCTTCCGATTTAGTATCAATGCTATATTGAACTAATATCTGTTCTCCAACTATAGCTGGATTCTTATCAGCTGATACTTTTAGTGTCTGCGCATGTAAAATAGTACTAAAAAATACACATAATATGAGGTTTAACCTTTTCAATTTACCAATCCTTTAATACGTTAACTCTTTTTCCTTTTGCTTTCTTCTTTTGTAATTTTTTCTGTAAATCTTTTTCTTGTTGTTCTATAGCTTCCAGCATCTTTTCTGCAGTCTCCTTGCTCATTTCTTCTTTCTTTTCTTGATTTTTTTCCTGTTCTTTTTGTTCCTCTTGCTTATTTTGCTTGTCTTCTTTCTCTTGCTTATTTTGCTTGT
>CEUA01043027.1_pt1 | contig 11076 bp, 8 predicted proteins | sample 361541 | NCBI WGS metagenome assembly CEUA01 (sample SAMEA2623079, study PRJEB7988) | marine metagenome | isolation source: saline water (ENVO:00002010), including
GGGCCCCTAAAGGAACGAAAGGTGATTGCTTCTCCACAGGTACTGCTTCTCTAACGCGAGTGCGGTAAGAAATATAGATACCAATAAATACAAGAACGGCTGCATTAGCAAGAAAATAAGAAGAAGGTGGGAAGTTTCCCAACAAAAAACCGATAACTAGAGGTGCTACGACCGCACCCGAACTGCTGGCAAGAACAAGTGTTGAAGATGCTGAAATTCGTTTGTGAGTAGGTATCCAGTCGTTGGCCAAAGCTGCGAATAGTCCATATAAGGGAAATACAAATGCCCCAAATAGTAGGTTCAAAAGAATGTGAAGATTATTTGAATTGGATAATAAAAACTGGAACACAGCAATAGTAGCTGAAGTGAAAATACAAAAAAGAATGACTATCCGACGCGGAAATCTGTCAGAGAGGCGTCCCAGAGGTATTTGTAGGATTATTGCTCCCGTGAGGCCCGCTCCAACAAAAATTGTTGCTTTACTCGTAGACATTCCAGCTTCAATAGCAAAAACTATCGCCATGCTTGACATGGCTGCTTGAACAAAAGAGGCAAAAGTTGTTCCTACTACAGCAGAGGGAACAAGTTTGTAAAGTTCAAAAAAAGGCATCGAAGAGGTAGTTGGGGTGGGTGGATTCGATGAAGCGGAGAGTGTCATAGGAACTATTGCTAATGAAAGAAGAACTGAAGAAAATATGAACATTATAAATCCGTCTGCGTCACCTAAATTAGCGAGTAGTTGGCCTCCCGCAGATCCGCCAAGATTTACTACCATGTAGCTACCTAATATTTGTCCGCGATTTTCATTAGTAGCCCTGTCATTTAACCAACTTTCAAGGACCACGAAAATAGTTGCATTGCATACGCCGCCAATGAAATAAATGCCGCACCATGTAAATGGTGTGATAAAAGCTGAATTGATAAGCACACCAATTGAGGCGAGGGAAGCCATCGCGGAAAAAACTCTGATATGACCGACTGAGCGTAAACTTATAGGCGCAGATTTCGCCCCGATTAAGTACCCCGCGAAATGGAAGGCCATAACAAGTCCCATAGTTGAGGGAGTAAAACCCTCGCTTTCCCCTCTGACTGGTAGTAACACTCTCTGAATGCCGTTACCCAACTGAACGAAAGCAAAAGCCAAAAACAAAGCCCAGATTCCGAGGAGAGTCTTGACGGTTTGGGTGCTAGAAGAAGCAGCCGTCATTTGATTTGTCGTATTCCGTTACCCAAATAGTGTGGGCGGTCAATTTTTGAGTGCAAATTATGAGTCTCTAATAGATTCTGTTTAAGAGGGTGCTGAATTTCAGAGACGCTTGGGGTGCCATTAGTTACTGTCACGTGAAGCAGCATTGCTTCTTGTGTCGCTGCGAGAGTTGAGTTGTCACTGTCGTAAAGAGCATGATGGAGTTGAATTCTTTTTGAATCGCACCCAATTAAGAGCGTCTCAGTGTGAATTGTCGACCCTTCTTTTAGTTCTTCAAGAAAGCGGATCTGAGCCTCGACTGTATAAAACGTTCCACAAGTAGATCTGTAGTTCGCGTCGAACCCTACGTGAATGAGAAATTCATCGGAGGCGTCTGCAAAGGCAACGCCGTAATACCCTTCAGTCATGTGTGAGTTGTAATCAATCCAATTTTCTGGAATCACCGTCTTCCAAATAGTTAAAGGTTTTTCAGTCATAATGGTCCAAACAAAAATTAGAAACTAAAGCAACCGGAGCAATCTAGACCCATATTAGAAACAGATCAATAGAATTAACTTTAAATCTAGACGCTTCTTAAAGCAGGAGTGAAGAGTATCGCCTATTGTTGTCGTATGGGTAAAGAAGCAATAGCAGGTCTGCATGTGGTGGAGCATCCACTTGTCCAACACAAGCTGACTGAGATGCGCCGAAAAGACACGACAAGTCAAAGTTTTAGGATGCTACTCAATGAGATAAGTTTCTTGCTCGCCTATGAAGTCACTCGAGAACTTCCAACCCAAGAAGTCGAAATTGAAACCCCACTGGTAAAAACTAAAATGCCACAACTGAATGAAGTTCCGTCTGTCGTATCGATTTTACGTGCGGGTAACGGTCTGCTTGAAGGGGTTCTTCAGGTCATACCAGATGCAAGAGTTGGGCATGTGGGTTTGTATCGAGATCATGACACGTTGGAAGCGGTCGAGTATTATTGCAAGTTCCCGCCTCTAAAAGGTGGAATGACTATAGTCGTTGATCCAATGTTGGCGACAGGCAACTCTGCAAGTGCTGCCTTGTCAAGAGTTAAAGAGGAAAAGCCTGCTTCAATTAGGTTCCTTTGCCTTTTGGCTGCTCCAGAAGGTGTAGCTGCATTGCATGAAGCACACCCCGATGTTGAGATTTGGACAGCCTCATTAGACGAAAGATTGAACGAGAAGGGATACATAATGCCTGGATTGGGTGATGCAGGTGACCGTATCTATGGAACGACATAATAGATTTAAAAGGATTATTGGACTTCTCGCTGTAGGAATACTTCTGGTTACAGCTTTTTCCTTTTCATCGGAAAATAGGGCTTCAGGTTTAGGAGTAACTAAAACTATTTATTTAACGTTTGACGATGGTCCACACCCTATTTTTACCCCTTTACTCTTATCCTTGCTTGACGAAAATGGAGCTAAGGCAACTTTTTTCCCTATAGGAAGTCGTCTCGAAGAGCGCTGGGAGAATGACGACCTACAAGATCTTTTAAACCGCGGACACGCAATTGGGAATCATTCATGGAGCCACAGAGATTTAAGTAAGGAAAACGAAAATGGAATTCTATTTCAACTGAATCAAAGTTCAGTAATTACTGAAAAGATGACAGGTTTTAGCCCTAGTTGCTTTAGAGCACCATTCGGTCAAAAAAATCAAAGTGTCTTAAATGTCGCTAGCGGATTGGGTATGAAACACGTTGATTGGTCCGTCGACCCGCAGGAATGGAGTGATACTTCAATAGACAAAGCTATGGATCATATTGTTGAAAGACTTGAAGATGGCGCCATTGTCTTGTTGCATGATCGGAGATTTTTAGCACTCCCGATAGTGAGAGAAATTTTTAAGACTTTCCCTAATAGTGAGTGGAGTTACGAAGCATTACCGGATTGTGGAAAAGACCATGAGAAAAATCTACGCTCAAAAACTCGTAAGGTGGGAGACGTTCCAATTGGAAAGGTCGTAGATGTAAAGAAAGTAGGATCAAATCATCTATTTACTGGTTGGGGGTACGATCCGGATCGGCCCGAAGGGGGACTCCAAGTTTTAATTGACGAGTCAAAAAATCAACATTCAATTTCAATTCTCACCAACTCTCAACATGATTTCACATTTGAAGTAACGGATTTGGAAATAGATAGCCCAGTGTGTTTATGGTTGAAGAATGAAGGACTATCTAGGCATAACACTTTTATAGGTTGTCACAATGCATCTAAATGATAATGATCGGCAAGGCTTGAAAAAATCATTTCGCAATCTCACCATGTTTACATCGAAATTAGCGGAAGTGGAGGTAGAAGACGTACCAACTGAGATAGACGGGCCGGCTATATATGCTTGCAATCATAGAAGCCTTTCGGATTTATTAATTGCTGGCCCTACTTTTTTACATTGGGGTCAACCCATCAGATCATTAGTAGCAGCTTCATATTTTGAACATCGGTTTATAGGGCCGCTTCTTCGCTATTTGAAGTGCATTCCGGTACAAGGACTTGAAGCTATAGAACAAGCCACGGAAGCTTTATATGCGGGTTGGTCAGTAGCAATAATGCCAGAAGGAAGAGTGGTGCCTCGCTCCGAATGGATGGAAGAGGGTGTTTCTAGAGGGCATATCGGTGTTGGAAAACTTGCTTTAGAGACAGGGTTCCCAGTTGTGGCTGCAGGAGCTAGTGGTAGTGAACTTCTCTGGCCACGAGGAAAGTACCTTCCTTTTATGAAACCATGGAGTAGGCAAAAGGTTGTTTTGCGGTGTGAATATTTAGGAGTTGTCGGCGGAGAGACCCCACGTGACGTGACAGATCAAATAATGGATGGAGTGAAACGCTGCGTGGAGAGAGCCGAGAGCGAGACGGGCTTTACTAGGTAGTCTTCAATAGTGGTAAGGGAAAGAGGAGAAATCTCTATCGCGTTTCTCTAAGAATGCCTCTCTACCCTCAGAAGCTTCATCGGTGGAGTAAGCAAGCCTAGTTGCCTCACCAGCAAAAAGCTGTTGACCGACTAATCCATCATCGATCAAATTGAAAGCGAATTTAAGCATACGTATTGCGGTAGGGCTTTTAGAATTTATCTCCGCTGCCCATTCCAATGCTTCGACTTCTAGGTCATTATGCGCGACTACTTTATTCACCATGCCCATCTGGAAAGCCTCTTCGGCATCATATGTGCGGCCTAAAAAGAAAATTTCTCTAGCGAATTTTTGACCCACTTGTCTGGCCAAATAAGCAGACCCGTAACCACCGTCGAAGCTAGCTACATCGGCATCTGTTTGTTTGAATTTTGCGTGCTCTCGACTAGCGAGTGTCAGGTCTGAAACTACGTGGAGGCTGTGACCACCACCAGCTGCCCAGCCAGGCACAACAGCAATAACGATTTTTGGCATGAATCTGATCAATCTTTGGACTTCGAGTATGTGAAGTCTTCCAGTTGTTGAAGGGGGTGCATCGTCATCGTATTCATAACCACTCTTTCCACGAATACGTTGGTCACCGCCAGAACAGAATGCCCACTCGCCATCTTTTGACGATGGACCGTTACCAGTGAGAAGTATCGAACCAACATCTGTAGTCATCCGTGCGTGATCTAGAGCAGAATATAGTTCGTCTACAGTTTTCGGACGAAATGCGTTTCTCACTTCCGGCCTGTTGATTGCAATCCTGACAGTACCGTATTTTTTTGAACGGTGATAGGTGATATCAGAAAAATCGAAGTCTGTATTTTCTGACCATTCACCTTCCTGGAAGATGCTCGAAATGATAGGTTTTTTACTATTCACAAGAGTCTCATTGTACTATCGGCATAGAAACGCACTGCTTTCTAATCGAGTATTTTAATTCCAATAAGGAAAATATGGAAAAATTTGAAGGTGTAATTGGTAAAACTTACGAAGAGTCAACTCCGTGGTGGCCGGAAATCAAACAACCACCTCCCGGGAGTCCAAACATAGTTGTGATCCTTCTTGATGATACGGGATTTGCCCATCTTGGGTGTTATGGCTCTTCAATAGACACGCCAAATATGGATAAATTGGCAGAAGAGGGTCTACAGTTCACCAACTTTCATACAACCGCTTTATGTTCTCCAACTCGTGCTTGTCTTTTAACAGGTCGGAATCACCATACTGTTGGAATGCGGGCCGTTTCGAATATGCGAAGTGGATTCCCGCACTTGCGTGGCCGAGTTACAAAACACGCGGCGAACATAGCTGAATTACTCCGTGATGAAGGCTATGGAACGTACTGTGTCGGCAAGTGGCATTTGACACCAATGGAAGAAACTTCAGGAGCAGGTCCTTTTGATCATTGGCCTACTCAAAGTGGTTTTGACCGTTTTTATGGTTTTCTTCAAGGAGAAACAGATCAATTTCATCCTGAACTAACACTTGATAACCATCATATTGAAAGACCTATGGAAAAGGAGAACTACCATCTAAGTCAAGATTTGGTTGAGAATGCCTGCAAGTTTATAAATGACTCCAAATCGATTTACCCAGAACAACCATTCTTTCTTTACTTAACATTTGGAGCTACACATGCACCACATCAAGCCCCACAGGAATTTCTGGATAAATACCGTGGAAAATTTGATACTGGATGGGATCAGATACGCACAGAATGGTTTCTGAAGCAAAAAGAATTAGGCGTAATTCCTGAGGACACTGTTTTAGCTGATCGAAACCCAGGGGTTGAAGAGTGGGAGTCGTTAAGCGCAAATGAGAAAGCTTTTGCTTGCAGGTTGCAAGAAGCCTTTGCTGCCATGCTGGACCATACTGATGCACAAATCGGAAGTTTGTTGGAATACCTAGATGACATGGGTCTAAAAGAAAATACGATTGTCATGCTGCTTTCAGATAATGGGGCAAGTCAAGAGGGTGGCCCGACAGGCTTGATGGACGAGATGAAATATTTCAATCTGGTTCCAGAAAATGTGGATAAAGCAGTCGAAAAGTTGGATGACATTGGAGGACCAAAATCGCACACAAATTATCCTTGGGGGTGGGCACAAGCAGGGAATTGCCCTATGCGCTGGTATAAACAGACCACTCATGGCGGTGGTGTTAGAGATCCGTTCATTATCCGTTGGCCCAAGGTGATAAAAGATAAAGGCGGGAAGAGGGATCAGTTTCACCATATAACAGACGTGATGCCGTCAATTTTAGAGATACTAGGTTTAGAACCCCCTAAGGTTTTCAATGGTATTGAACAACTTGAAGTTGCTGGAACGAGTTTCGCTTATTTATTTGATTCTAAATCTGAACCAACGCGAAAAAAGATTCAGTATTTTGAAATGTTTGGGAACCGAGCGATCTGGAGTGATGGATGGAAAGCGGTATCACGTCACGAGTTTAGGCAAGATTACGATAAAGAAGAATGGGAATTATTTCACCTTGACCGAGATATCTCAGAGACCAACAATCTTTCTAAATCTGAACCGGAGCGGTTAAAACAAATGATTCAGATGTGGTGGGAGGAAGCAGAAAAATATGGTGTTTTACCCTTAGATGATAGGACTCTTGAACTGTTTCGTTCATCAACAGGAAAGGGTTCACCACACGCTAAAAGAACGTATATTTACCGCCATCCAATTTCTCACATGCCTGCAGGAGTCGCCGCGAATATGGGAAACAGATCGTTTGTTATCGAAGCTGACATTGAACGAAATAAAAATGAAAACGGAGTCCTTCTTTCAATTGGAGGATCGAATGTAGGGTTGTCACTTTTCATTAAAGACGACCGACTTATGTTTGATTACAACATTTTTTACGATCATAAAATTCTCGAAAGTGAAATAACTGTCCCTAAAGGCGAAGTAAAAGTAGGGGTTTACCTTGAACGTGAGGATCCTGGAGGTGAGGCAACTCTTTTAATAGATGGAGAACAAGTGGGAAAAATGGAGATTCCTTTTGTGATCAGAATTTTGGGTAGTACAGGTATGGATATCGGAAGAGATTCGCTTTCACCTGTCTCCGAAGAATACAACGCTCCCTTCGCTTTCGAAGGTGTGATCAATCAAGTAGTTGTTCATTTGCCGGAGAGGGGCAATACATTTGAGGAATCTTTTCTAGCTATGCGTTCTGAACTGGGTATGGAGTAATTCTTAAGAATCTGCTTTTATTACTTCCAATGCTCCGCTTTCTAGAAGTGATTTGAATTCCTCTCTTCCCATTGAAAGATCTTCAATGCAGATTTCTTCAGTGTGCTCTCCTATAAGAGGAGCACGGGTAATGATAGGAGATGCCATTATTGACCCCCTTATGCATGCTCCGTCAAGAATAATTTCACCGACTCCGCCTAACTGTTCAACTTTCGGCAAGAAATCACGAAAAAGCAAGTGTTCATCACTTAATTGTTCAGCGGCATTCAAAACTCGACCAGCAGGAACTCCAACGCTTTGACATAGTTTTTCGACTTCTAATGAAGATAACGAGGTAGTCCAAGCAGTAACTATGGAAGCGAGAGTTTCCCTGTGCTCAACTCTGTAAGCGCTATTCGAATATTTTTCCGTTACCGACGCGTCAACTTTCATTAAACTGGAAAGTTTCCCCCACTCATCATCGTTTCTGACGCAGATGACACACCAAGTATCCTCATCCTTGCATGGGAAAGGCCCCCAAGGTGCTCCTCTGTCGGAGTCATTCCCCTGCGGGGTAATGGAATCCGGCTCAATGGCTTCCTTGCAAAAGAGGTCACCGAGGGTTCCAAGGAGCACCTCAACTTGAGCGACTTCAATGTGATTACCGAGAGAGCCACGGTTGGTGTTAACAATTGCCGCAAGCGCGAAAACTGCAGAAAGTCGACCGGCTAGGTGATCTGGGTGAATGGCTGTAGTTCCAGGTGGGGGCTCTCCATCTTTAAATGCCCAAAGCCAGGATAAACCACTAACGGTTTGAATAGTTGGGCCATAGCCATTCCAGTTGGCAAAATCCCCTTTACTTCCCATCAACTGGCTGCTAATCATCACCGCGTTGGGATTGATTTGATTAATCGTCTCATAACCGAGCCCTAATGCATCCATGGTTCCAGTTGAATTGTTTTCAATTACGACATGAGAGTTTTTGATAAGTTCAAGCACTACTTCCCGAGCTTTTTTGTTCTTAAGGTTTGCTCCGAACGCACGCTTGGTTCTATTCGATGAAGCGAAAGAAGCTGTCATGGTCCCGCCAAGTACAATACGAATGAAATCTGGATACTCCCAACTTTCTACTTTTATTACATCAGCTCCGTATTCGGCAAGCATACGTCCGCATTCGACCCCGACTCCACCGTGTCCAAAGTCAACTACTTTCAGGCCTTCAAGAGGCAGATCGGAAGGCGTGAGAGATTTGGTGGGACCTTGGAATGCGGGGCGACTGAATTGTGGGGTATCTTGATTTAGGCTTGGAGCTGGGAATCTGTATCCAACACGTTTACCATCAACTTCAGCAAAACCTGACATAACTGGTGCGGTTAGACCCTTTGCGATTTCTAAATTTTTAAAAGTACCGCGCGATTTATAGTGCGTATTAACTAAAACATCGGATGGTTTAAGCATAGGAGTGGCTATAACACCACGCTTTTGTGCCTCAATGCACCCTTCTATCATCGGTTTGTTTTTCCAGTGCTCCCAGAAAAGCGGGTTAATAACATCAAGATTTAAGTATCGATTAATAGTGCTTTCCCAGTATTCGTCAGAGAAACTTTCTGGAGAGCCCATCCATTCCCACAGCGACTTCCACTGCCTTGGAGCTAAAATTACTTGCCTAACGAAACCATCAGCGCAAGGAATATGAGGGTAAAGAGGGCTATCACCAGATCTAATAAGTGTGGCAGGACCCCCAGAAACCTCACTAGCGGAAGCATTTGGAATACCCCACGTATTCATTTGAGATAGAGCTTCAACCGCAGAAACATCGATATGTTGTCCAACTCCATTACGGTCTCTGTGCAAAATACCTAGAAGAGTGGCGTAAGCACCGACTATTCCGAGTGTGTCATAAGAAATTGATCCTGGTGCTAATAAAGGAGGTTTGTCAATCACACCAGAAACTGACAACCAACCGGAACGCGCAAAAACAACATCGTCTGTGCTCTCAAAAGAAGAATCGGGTCCTGTTTGCCCAAAATCAGTGAGAGAAACGATTATGAGAGAAGGATTTTCAGACATCAAAAGTTCGGGTGATATCCCCAGTTCGGCGAGGGTACCAGGTAAGAAAGTTTCGATTAAGATATCGCTTTGCTTAATTAAGGATAAAAGGTCATCAAGACCTTTTTCGGTCCGAAAATCGATTACGGATGAACGCTTGTTTAGGTTCCGGTATGCAAAGTACAAAGAAGTTCCATCTTGAGTAAATGGTCCTAAGGTCCGTGACACTGCACCAGCTGAAGGTTCAATTTTCAAAACATCAGCACCCAAATCACCGAGTAAGCGGCCACACAATTCACCTTTTTCATCAGATAAATCAAGAACACGCAAACCCTCTAAAGGTGAAAATTCGCCACTAAAAGTATCCTCCATCACATCGATAGTAATTGCTATTTTTGAAGATGTCGATGTGGATCTGTGCCCTTTCTGACTATATAGAAGGCATCATTCGGGCTAAAGTGCGAGAGTGAATAAACGAATTCGCTATTTTCTTTTTTTGATAACCATATTGTTCCTTATCGTTTCAACAGGTGAAAGAGCAGTAGGGGAAACAGAATCGATTCGAGAAGCTCGTGAAAAGAAACAAGATGCATCAAATCGACGCGCTGACGCTGCGGCTGTATTGAAATTGGCAGAAGCTGATGATGAGGCAGTTGTAAATGCTTTAAACGACCTAGATGCTGCCGTTGCTATGGAGCAAGCAAAGATTGAAGCGGCGAGACAGGCTATAGAGGCCGCAGAGGCGGAAGCTACGCTCCGTTGGGTTGAAACTGATCAGGTTGTGAAAGGGATTGAAGACCTGAGGAGACGTTTACGCAATCTGGCGGTTGACGTGTACGTTTCCAGTATGAATCCAAGTTCATTCTTTGAATCTGATGATATGTCAAGTGCTGTTAGGAGATCAGCCATCCTCAGCGCTGTCTCGGGTGACCAAGGGGATTTAGTTGATCAACTCAGAGCTTTAGAAGCAGATAAAGAAGAGATCGCACGCTCCGCTGACCAGGCCATCCGTGATGCAGAAAGAAATCAACTCGAGATCGAAGCCGGTCTACTGGTACTAGATAGTCGAATCGTGGAAAGAGAGACAGCACGAGATGAGGTTCAAGATCGTATTGAATTAGCTGAAGCCGAGATAGCGGAGTGGAAACGAGAGCAGTATTTAATGGCGATACTCATCGACAATTTAATAGCTGAAGAGCTGCGAAAATCAGCTCCAGATTTAACGAAAGAGTCGGGTCAGGGTTTTATTTTGCCAATTGATAAGAGTAGTAAAATAACTTCTCAATTCGGAATGAGAACCCACCCTATTTTAGGTGTGAAACGTATGCATAACGGAGTTGATTTTGGTTGTGTGAGGGATCAACCGATTTGGGCGGCTAAAAAGGCGAAAGTTGTCTTCACTGGAACTAAAGGTTATTACGGTAAAACAGTAATTCTTGAGCATGAAGGGCCAGTTTTGACGCTTTATGCGCATTTAAATGAACTTTTAGTTTCTACCGGTATGGAAGTTGCGACAGGGGACTTAATTGGAAAGTGTGGAACTACTGGTCGTTCGACAGGCAATCATCTTCATTTTGAAGTTCGTACAGGGGGTGAAGCGAAAGATCCGATGATTGTGCTACCTAAAAACTAAAGGAAGAAATGATTAACAAAAATTATAAAATTGGTGTAGCCGGAGCGGGCGTAATGGGCTCAGGAATTGCTCAGGTGATGGCACTTTCTGGTTGTGAAGTTGTGTG
>CEUA01007321.1_pt1 | contig 11068 bp, 14 predicted proteins | sample 361541 | NCBI WGS metagenome assembly CEUA01 (sample SAMEA2623079, study PRJEB7988) | marine metagenome | isolation source: saline water (ENVO:00002010), including
TTATATTGGCTATAAAGTTCTGCCATATTTGGCATTTCGGCTAAACAGGGGTTGCACCATGTTGCCCAATAATTAATAAATAAAATTTTATCTTGAAAATCTCTTAATGAAAATTGCGTGCCATCTAAATCTTGAAAAAGAAGCATATTAGAGTCGAAGTCTACTGTTGCAACTTCCATTTCTGGGACAGTCATTTCTGGCTTTTCCATGATTTCTTGAATGTATTTAACAGCAACGGACTTGTAATAACCTTTATAGTCTTCTAAATCTTGATTTAGATTATGATTGAGATATAAGGTGTATGCTAATGCTCCAATTAGCACAATTATCAATCCTAAATAATTTTTTAACTTTATTGCATTGTTAAGCATCGTTCAATTTGCTAAATATTTACTTTTTTAAATATAAAGAAGTTATATTTATAACAGAGGATTTAAAATGGAAAAATTAGGATATTTTTTAATCACTGCATTCTTTATTGTTGTCACTGTTCTCACCTTACAAGAAGTTGAAAGATTTTATCCAGAAGGACTAGTTCTTCTATTAATTTATGGCGGCTTATTTATATTGTTTATTAAGGTTTTAAGAGAACGTTTAGGCAATAAAGAAGATGATTATTATTCAAAGGAAGTTCACAAATGATTGTTACAACTCAAGATAAAGTAGAAAATAGAACCATTTCTCAAACATTAGGCGTTGTAAGCGGCCAATCTATTCGAGCACGACATGTTGGAAAAGATATTTTAGCTGGATTACGCAACCTAGTTGGTGGAGAAATTACTGAATACTCAAAATTAATGGCTGAGTCAAGGCAACAAGCAATGGATCGTATGGTCAAAGCTGCACAAGAAAAAGGCGCAGATGCGATTGTTGGTATACGTTTTACAACATCTATGTTGCAAGCAGGTGCATCAGAAATCTTTATTTATGGCACAGCAGTTAAATTGTAGTAATGTATCAAAAAATATTTCAAATTGATCATTTACATTTTAAGATATTCTACTCAAAAGATTCTTTGCTAAAACTGATTTGTACACATCAAAAAAAAGACTTAATTGATCCGCAGATTTCATTAAACATTACTAAGTCCAGCAATCTAAAATTTGCAAAACATGTCCAGGAGCAATTGGATGCTTATTTTCAGCGAAAACTAAAAAAATTTGATGTTCCTTACAGTATTGAAGGGAGCGCTTTTTTCAGAAAAGCACTTTCACAAATTGAAAAAATTCCTTATGGAAAAACTAAAAGCTACAAACAAGTTGCAAATTTAGTAAAGCAGCCATCTGCATGGAGAGCGGTAGGGCGTGCAAGTGGAGCCAATCCTATTCCTATTATTATTCCATGTCATCGTGTGATTAAAAGCAGTGGTGATTTGGGAGGATATAGTGGAAATGGAGGCATTCTTTTTAAATCATACCTACAATTATTGGAGAAAAAATGAAAAAACATATTTTAATAGCAATGCTATCAGTTGCAATTGCACAAAATACAAACCAAGAAATTATTACTTTTCAAAGTGCAAATCCGTTTTCGTTTGAAGAAATTATCATGCACTTAGATGATCAAGATACCCAACAAGTATTTGGGACATTAACCTTGCCTGACAATTATGATACTGATACAAAATATCCGCTTATTATAGGAGTTGCAGGCAGTTTAAATTGGGGCACGCATCATCTAGAATACTTAAAAATGTATCAAGAAATGGGTTTTGCAACATTTCAGTTACAAAGTTTTGATAGTCGTGGAATACAATCAACAGTTGGTAGCCAAATAGAAGTGACAACGGCTATGGTGATTCTAGATGCGTATCGTGCGTTAGAAGCGCTTAGTATGCACCCAAATGTTGATACCAATCGCGCAGGAATTACTGGGTGGAGTCTTGGGGGCGGTGTTTCGTTGTATTCGGCATGGTTGCCATTAATTAACGCAATCAATGGTGGAGAGTTTATGTTTGCTGCACATTTGCCAATCTATCCAGGATGTTTGATATATCCACATCCAGGTGAGCTGATGCAATTTAGCGATGCGCCAATTCATATTTTGATAGGTGAATTAGATGATTGGGTGCCTGCAGCTGCTTGTACTGAATTATTAGATAAGATAGACGCAAGCGGATTGCCAGTCAATATTGATATAACCATTTATGAAAATGCGCACCACTCTTTTGATAGAACCACAGAAGTTGCAGTCAAGGAAAAAGGATATACACTGGGAGATTGTCGTTTTCCAATGAATGAAGAAGGCTCCTTATTTTTAAGCGAATATTGGAAAATTCGTATCAATACACCAACCAGACAAAAATTAGCATTATTAACATGTGCTGGAAGAGGACCAAGTTTTGGAGGCAATGCTGAAGCGCGTAAACAGTCTTTTGAATTTTCAGCAGAATTTTTCACGAATCATTTGTTAAATAAGTAATTTTTTCTAGATTTATTTATGAATAGAACCGCTATTATTGCTCTTGGAGGAAATGCTCTTTCTCAAAAGAAAGAAGCTGGGACTATGTCTGAACAGTTCAACAATACGCGCCATTCTTTCGCTCAAATTATGGAATTTATTCGTCGAGGATATAATGTGTGTCTTACTCATGGTAATGGCCCACAAGTTGGAGATGAATTATTAAGAATGGACTTAACTCGAGATGTTGTTCCACCTATTCCTCTTGGTATTTGTGTAGCAGGTACGCAGGGAACAATGGGATATATGATTCAACAAACATTTCAAAATGCGCTTCGCGAAGAAAAGATTGATAAAGAAGTTGTAACGCTTGTAACACAAGTTATTGTTAATAAAGACGACCCATCATTTAAAGATCCATTAAAATTTGTAGGAAAACGATATTCATTCGATGAAGCAACAGCGTTGGCTGAAGAGCTAGGATGGGATATCAAAGAACAAGAACCAGGCAAATGGAGACGAGTTGTTCCTTCTCCAGATCCAGATTTTGTAATGCATGGCATTAGTATTCGTACTTTGGTTGAATCTGGAACCATTGTGATTGCAGCGGGTGGGGGAGGAATTCCAGTATATAATACAGAAGAAGATAAATTAAAAGGTATTGATGCTGTAGTAGATAAAGATCTAAGTGCAGCAAAGCTTGGAAGAGTAATTCGCGCACAAGAATATTATATCATTACAGATGTAGATCAAGTATACAGAGATTATAATACCCCACAACAAACTCCAATTCGTGAGATGACAGATATCGAAGCAAAACAGCTACAAGAAGAAGGTCATTTCCAACAAGGAAGCATGTGGCCAAAAATTCGCTCTGCTATACATTTCTTAAAACATCATGGAGAGAAAGCCATCATTACAAACATTGAAAATATTCAAGCCGCTATTGATGGAAAAGCTGGAACCACTATTGTAAAGAATAATTAATTTTTCTTGCAAACTGTCCAATCTATTCCGTAATATTGTCAACAATGAAAAGTAACAACAATTTTTATTATTATTTTAATGCAGGAGGTTATGTAGGGACCTAAGAATAGGACTATATAGAAAACTACATAAACCTCAGTGAACCCCACTGGGGTTTTTTGTTATATAGAGGAATCAATATGAATAAAGAGATAGAAACAATACGAAAAAAAATTGATACAATTGATCAAGAAGTCTTTCAATTGTTAATCGATCGATTAAACGCAGTAACAGACATTGGGGAAATCAAAAAGCAAGAAGGATTACCTATTCTGGATGAAGGTAGAGAGCAGGCAATCTATAATAAGATTGATTCTTTGTTTTCTGAAAAAGAAGCCACATTTTTAAAAAATATTTATCAGTCCATTATTACTGAATCAAAAAAGGCGGAGGAATAACATGAAAAATTGGAAAAAAGACTCTTGGCGTAATTGTGAGATTAAACATATTCCTCACTACAGCGATCAAGACAAATTAGAGGAAGTCATTGCACGACTTAATGCCTTTCCACCATTGGTATTTGCTGGAGAGTGTAATAATTTGAAAGCAGAGTTAGCCAAGGCAACAGAACAAAAGGCATTTTTAGTACAAGGAGGGGATTGTGCTGAAAGTTTTAAAGAATTTTCTGCCAACAATATCCGCGACACATTTCGTGTAATTTTACAAATGAGCGCTGTAATTACATCCGAATTAAAGGTGCCAGTTATTAAATTAGGTCGCATTGCAGGTCAATTTGCTAAACCACGTTCTTCCGATACAGAAACGATTAATGGAACGACTTTAAATAGTTATTATGGTGATTCAATCAATGGCATGGAGTTTACCAAAGAATCACGTGAACCAAATCCAGAACGCTTATTACATGCTTATTCTCAATCCGCATCAACACTAAACTTATTACGTTCATTTGCACAAGGAGGATTTGCAAATCTCCGCAAAGTAAACTCGTGGAATATGGGATTTGTCAAAAGCAGTAAAGAAGGCAAGCAATATGAAAAAATTGCAAATCAAATCACAGATCATCTTGATTTTATGGATGCGGTAGGAGTGAATACAGAACAAGTTATTGATTTGAATACTGTAGAGTTTTATACCAGCCATGAAGGATTACATCTTCCATATGAAGAAGCGCTAACGCGCGTTGATTCATTATCCAATAAAGTATACTGCACTTCTGCTCATTTTATTTGGATTGGAGACCGCACACGATTTGTTGATAGTGCTCATGTAGAATTTTGTCGCGGCATCAGTAATCCAATTGGAATTAAATGCGGTCCATCTTTAGATCCGGAAGAATTAATTAAAATAATTGATATTATTAATCCTACAAATGAAGCTGGAAAGATTTCGCTTATTTTTCGATATGGGGAAGATAATATCGAAGAGCATTTGCCGGGACTTGTAGACGCTATTCATAAACATAATAAGACAGTATTGTGGATATCAGATCCAATGCATGGCAATACGATTAAATCTTCTGAAGGGCTTAAAACAAGAGACTTTTCATCGCTATTGAATGAGACCACTAAAGCCATTCATATTTTAAAATCTAAAGGAGCTCATTTAGGAGGTATCCATCTTGAAATGACAGGACAAAATGTTACGGAATGTACTGGTGGATTATACAAGCTTAGTGACAAAGATTTAAATTCACGATACCATACGCATTGTGATCCGAGATTGAATGCAAATCAAGCGTTAGAACTTTCTTTTAATATTGCAACTGAGATGGAGAAAAATGGCCATTAATACTACCATTTCATTGCCAGGAGATAAGTCTATCTCACATCGAGCAGTAATGCTAGCTTCTATTGCAGATGGTGTAAGCGAGCTTACAAATTTGAATGATGGAAAAGATGTGCAATCTACTATTAAAGCATTACAAGCATGTGGTGCATTAATTGAAAACGATGATAAGAAATTAATTATTACCGGGACAACACTTTCTAACCCGAAAAAGCCAATTGATTGTGGCAATTCTGGGACAAGTGCAAGATTGTTATCTGGGTTCTTATCTTCTCAGGGCCTTCAATTTTCGCTAACAGGAGACGATTCTTTGTCTTCTAGACCAATGGATAGGGTGATTGTGCCACTTACACAAATGGGATGCCATATTGAGTCAAATAATGGCTTATTACCGCTAATAGTAGATGCATCTGGTCCGTTAAATGGAATTAATTATAAAATGCCAGTTGCCAGCGCACAAGTGAAGTCCTCTATTTTATTGGCTGGATTGGGAGCAGAATCATCATCGAATGTTTCTGAGATTAATACATCAAGAAATCATACTGAAATTATGTTGCATCATATGGGTGCGACTATTACAGTAATGGATCGTGACATTCGTATCGAACCACTTTCTTCATCACTTGAACCTATTACAATGGACATTCCATCAGACCCTTCTTCAGCGTCTTTTTTCATTGTATTGACCGTTTTAATGAAAGAATCACAGGTTACCGTTCGCAATATGTTGCTTAATCCAACACGTATTGGTTTTATGAATATTTTGAATAAGATTGGTATTCCTGCTACCATATCCAATCAACATCATATGAATGGTGAATTATGTGGTGATGTTAGCGTTGAATCATCGTCAGTAGATGGTTTTGAAGTGTCATCTTATGCTATTCCATCTATCATTGATGAAATACCTATTTTGGCTGTATTAGCTGCATTAGGAAAGGGTAAAACTGTTTTTAACGGAATTGAAGAATTAAAGTTTAAAGAGAGCAATCGCGTACAAGCAATTATCGATAATTTGGTCAACTTTGGTATTAAAGCATATGAACAAGACAACAGCTTAATTGTAGAAGGTGGGACACCAACACAAATGGCAACAATTCAGTCTTTTGATGATCATCGTATCGCAATGGCATTTGTTGTATTAAGTATTGCTGTATTTGGGGACTATAAGCTGGACAACAAAGCATGTATTGATATTTCATTACCAGGATTTTTTGACACAATTAAAGAGATGTTATCATGAAGTTAGGATTAATAGGAAGTCCGGTTGATCAAAGTATTAGCCCTGAACTACAAAGAATTCTTTTTGATATGTTGAATTTGCAGGGATATACCTATGAAAAAAATGATATTTCTCATGAAAAATTGAATGCATTTTTTGAGTCATTTAAGGCCGGAAGCTTTGATGGAATTAATATTACAATTCCGCATAAAGAACATGGACTACAATTTGTTGATGAATTAGATGATAAAGCTGAGGCGTTAGGCAACATAAATTGCATCAAAAAAACTGGGAAACATCTCAAGGGGTATAATACAGATTTGTATGGATTCCAAATGATGCTTTCTTGTAACGATATTGATGTTACTTCAAGACGTTGTCTTGTTTTAGGAGCAGGTGGGTCTTCTAAGACTATTATTAAAGCATTAAGCGATGGGAAAGCAGGTTCCATTACCGTTAAGAATAAATCAATAGAAAATGCCTTAAAAATACAATCTTATGTAAAGAATCATATGAACGTTGATATTGACTTATTTAATGATACTAATCAGGCATTTGATGTGGTAATTAACACAACGCCGCTTGGAATGTATAAGCAAGAGGATAAACATGATTTTTTTACGATTCCTTTGCATGACAATTCGGTATTAATTGATTTGATTTATACTACAAAAAATACACTTTTTTTAGAAAAGCATAGAACTCAGGTTAAACAATGTATCAATGGATTAGATATGCTCATTTTTCAAGCAATCAAGTCTATTGAAATTTGGACTGAAACTACTTATAATGTGAGCCCACAATTGGACTCAATTAGAAAACAATTGGAGAACGTATTATGTTAAAGAAAATATCATATATGACCGCAGGAGAGTCGCACGGAAAAGGACTCATTGGTATTATAGAAGGCATTCCAGCAGGAATGCATTTAACTGAAGAATATATTGCCAAAGATTTGTTGCGAAGAATGCAAGGGCACGGCAGAGGCAAGCGCATGAAGATTGAAAAAGATTATGCAGAAATTTTTTCAGGAGTGCGTCATGAAATTACATTAGGATCTCCAATTTCACTCTTAATTAAGAATTTAGATTGGGTGAACTGGGAAGATAGAATGGCAGTTGGAAAACCTAAAAAAGAGCATAAAAAGGTGACAATGCCGCGTCCAGGACATGCTGATTTAGCTGGCGTAATGAAATATGGTTTTGATGACATTAGAAATGTATTAGAACGTTCTTCAGCAAGAGAAACTGCAATGCGTGTTGCTATTGGAGCGATTTGTAGAAAATTATTAGAAGAAGTGGGCATTACAGTGGGGAGTAGGGTATATCAAATTCATAATATTATTGATGAAACATCTGTTGAAAATGATGTGACCCTTGCACAATTAAATAAAACAGTAGATAAATCTCCTGTACGATGTCTTGATAAAAAAACTGAAAAGAAAATGATTGCGATTATTGATGAAGCAAAAGCAAACGGCGATTCGGTTGGAGGATCATTTGAAGTGATTGCAAAAGGATTACCATATGGCTTAGGAAGCTATATTAATGCTGATGGAAAGCTACAAGCTCGCATTACCCAAGCAATGATGTCTGTCAATGCATTTAAAGGTGTAGAAATAGGTGCAGGATTTGCATCAGGAGCTGTATTTGGTAGTGAACTACATGATGAAATACTTTATGAAGATAAAAAAATTACTCGATCAAGCAATAATGCTGGAGGAATAGAGGGAGGCATGAGCAATGCACAGCCAATTCATGTTAAAGTAAGCATGAAACCAATCTCTACGCTTATTAAGCCGCTTAGATCGATTGACTTAAATACGATGGAACCAAAATTAGCACACAAGGAAAGAACTGACTCTTGTGCGGTCCCTGCAGCATCAATTATTGGTGAAAGCATGTTAGCAATTGTCATAGCGGATGCATTGTTGGAAAAATTTGGTGGAGACAGTTTAGAGCAACTAAAAAAACATATCAAAGCTAGTGGAAAATATTAATCAGATTTTTTTAATAGGAATGATGGGTTCAGGCAAATCTTCTGTCGGGAAGGCATTGGCTGATTCTTTGAATTGGACATTCTATGATATCGATCATGAATTAGAGAAGGATCATAATTTATCAATCAATGATATGTTTGCGCATGGTGAAGCTCAATTTCGTGATCATGAATCAAAGAAATTGCAAGAAATTGCATCAAAAGAAAATATCGTGTGTTCTACTGGTGGTGGTGTTGTATTAAATGAATCAAATTGTGACATCTTAGGAGAATTATTTTGCGTTTATTTGCATGCGTCAATTGAAAGCCTTTGTCATCGATTAGAAAATGATAGTTCACGTCCTTTGTTATCGAATGGAGATAAGAAAAAATTATTGGAAAATATTTTTCTAGATAGGGAGTCAAAATACGAAGCTTTATCAAGCATGAAAATAATAACAGATACTTCTTCAATAGATGAGATTTGTCAAACAATTAAAGAGCATATTTAATGAGTAAAATAATACAGGTCGATTTAGGAAAAGATAGCTACAATATTGTTATTGGAAATGATTTTACTAGCTCGATTAAAGCTAAAATGAACGAATCAAATTCAATATGTATTTTGGTTACCCAGAAAAGTATTTACAATGCATTTGAGAGTAAATTTTCTGAATTAGAATCTGCAGGACTTGCTATTCACTTTATTGATGAAAAAGAGAGCGCAAAATCAATAGATACTGTTGTTGGAATTTGCAATAAAATGGCAGGACTAGGGTGCGATCGTTCTTCGATACTGTTTGCAGTTGGAGGCGGGGTTGTTGGAGATGTTTCTGGGTTTGTTGCATCTATTTTCATGAGAGGTATTGACTATGTGCAGTTTCCTACAACATTATTGGGAATGATTGATTCATCTATTGGCGGAAAAACAGGGGTGAATTTGGATAGTGGAAAGAATTTAATTGGTAGAATTCATCAACCAAATGAAGTGGTTATTGATACTTCTTTTTTAAACACTTTGCCTCAAAAAGAATTTAGCGCTTCGCTTGCTGAAGCAATGAAATATGGGTTGATATATGATAGAGAATTATTTGACTATATTGTGCATAATTTTGATGATATTCTTGAATCAAAAGACGCATCAATACTTGAAAGAATTATTACCAAATCTTGTGAGATAAAATCCAAAGTAGTTAGTGAGGATGTTGATGAGAATGGCTTGCGAATGATTCTCAATTTTGGCCACACCATTGGGCATGCGATAGAAGCCTATTTTGATTATGAAAAACTACTACACGGCCAAGCAATTGTGTATGGAATGAAATGCGCTCTTTATCTATCAAAAAAAGTGAATAATTTAAGCGAAAGTGATTATGATGAAGCTTTGAATGCATTATCTTTATTTACACTTCCTCCAATAGATATTGAAGATCATGATGGTTTAATTGATTTTGTCAAAAGAGACAAAAAATTTAAAGGGTCAACAATAAAATTTATTTTAATTTCCGAGATTGGAAATGCAGTGATTAGCGACACAATAACTTTGGAAGATATTAAAGAGAGTTTAACAGCTTTATGAAGATAATTATAGTAAATGGACCAAACCTCAATTTGTTAGGCGAAAGAGAGCCAGAGATATACGGTTCTGAAACATTAAATCAGATAAATGAATGGATTAAAAACCATGATGTTTGTCAGGGGATTGATTTAGAATTTTTCCAATCGAATTCTGAAGGAGCAATCATTGATTTTCTTCATTCTAAGAGAAACGAAGTCAATCATTTGGTAATCAATCCTGGTGCGTTGACACATTACTCATATGCATTAAGAGACGCAATTGTTGGCACAGAAATGAAAGCGGTGGAAGTGCACTTATCTGATATTCACAATAGAGAAAATTTTAGAAAGATTTCGGTTATTAAAAGCATTTGTTTAAGTCAAATTGTTGGCGAAGGAAAGCAAGGATATATTAAAGCAATTCAATACATATTGGAGCAAGAATGAAGAAAGTTGGTATTCAAGGATTAGAAGGAAGTTTTAGCGAACAAGCAGCAAAATTTTACTGTAATAAGTTTGACATTCAAGATTTTGAATTAGCCTATTTGATAAGTTCGATGAATGTATTAAATGGTTTAAATAATAATGAGGTTGATGTTGGTATTTTTGCAATGGAAAATGCTCAAGGGGGCGTTGTTATAGAAAGCGTGGAAGCGCTGGCAGAAAACAACTGTAGAATTCTTGATATGTTTTATGTTGAAATTAGTCAAAATCTTATGGCAAAGGATAATGTTTCTCTTGGTGAAATTGAAGAGATTCATTCTCATGAACAAGCACTAAAACAGTGTAAAGATTATCTTGCTGAAAAATTTTGGTCAAAAAAATTAGTAGAAACAGATGATACTGCAAAATCTGCTCAAGATCTTGCATCAGGAAAACTTGCAGACAATGTCGCTGTTATTGCAAGTAAACAATCTGCAGAAAAATATGGATTGAATATTATTGATCATGATATCCATGATTTGAAGAAAAATTTGACATTATTCCTTGCGGTAGAGAGGTTGGATAAAAATGAATAAAGTTGGCATCATTGGTTTTGGACGTTTTGGTAATTTGTTATATGAAATACTAAAAAAAGGATTCGAAGTAGAAGTCTTTGATATTAATCCTGATAATCAAACCGAATCAGTCGATTTTCTT
>CEUA01060435.1_pt1 | contig 11060 bp, 11 predicted proteins | sample 361541 | NCBI WGS metagenome assembly CEUA01 (sample SAMEA2623079, study PRJEB7988) | marine metagenome | isolation source: saline water (ENVO:00002010), including
AACATCATCTACGCTTGGCAAGATTACAGCAGAACCTAAAATAGACAGCGGTATTGTACAAAGCAAAGCGGTTAATATATCTGTTTCCATAAAAAAACCCAGAGCTAAAGCCGATAAATAAGCCGTTATACCCAAACCAATTAAAGCAATAAAAAAAGATTTAATAATTAATCCTATTTTACTTTTCACCAGCTCTAAATCTAAAGCGGCCTCTAAAACAATTAGAATCAAACCAACAACACCCAAAACCCCTAAAATAGGAAGAAGATCAGGCTTTCCAAAACCAGCAATACGTAAAGAATAATTAATTATTATTCCCAGCCCAATTAATAATAAAACCGCAGGAACACCAGATTTTTTTGCATATAAATTAAAAAAATAAGAAATAATAATTGTTATAGAAAATATAATAATTAAGTGGTATGAAGTTAGTGCCTCCATTAAAAAAGCCTTAAAATATCATTTCCATTAGCAAAAATCAATAAGCTTAAAAGAAGAACTACTCCTATTGTTTGTGCGTACTCCATTACTTTTTCTGGAGCAGGCCTACCAACAATCATTTCATAAATCAAGAAGAGAATATGACCCCCGTCTAACGCGGGAATTGGTAAAATATTCATAAAAGCAAGGATTAAAGATAAAAAAGCAGTTAAGTTCCAAAAAATCTCCCAGTTCCAAACAGAAGGAAACATAGATCCTATTGAGCCAAACCCACCCAAACCCTTATAAGCCCCAGAGCTTGGGTTTAAAATAAGCATAAATTGATTAATATAACTGTTTAGTTTTTTAATTGCCTTGTTATATCCTGCCGGAATTGAAGCTAAAAACGTATACTCATGTGAATTTAAAGTATAATATCCTAATTCTTCTAGTTGATCTAAAGATAATATAGCCGGTCTAAACCCTATTTTTCCTTCGTTGTTGACTTTAGCTGATACTAAAATTTTTTCATTATTTCTTTGTATAATTAGTTCAACAGTTTTGTTTTTGTTTTTTTCTAATTCTAGTTTAAATTGATCAAAATATTTTATATCGATGTTATTTATACCAACTATAATATCTTTTTCTTGCAATCCGGCTACATCTGCATTAGAGTTTTTTTCAATAAGACTAACAACAGCAGGAATTCTTGGATAAAAAACTAATTGTGTTTCATTATTGAGAAAACGGTCAATAACATCAACCGGTAATTCTATAGAACGAGTAGAACCATTTCTCTCAACAGTAATAGTTTTAGATAAAAGTATTTTTTCTAACACATCTGAAAAACGCTCAATTTTCTCTCCGTTTGCTGTTATGATTTTGTCACCATTTTTAAAACCAAGATCATTAGCCATTTCACTAACACACCAAATACCATCAGTTAAATTGTTATTAGATAAATACTTGTCTCCATAAAAATAAAGAGTCATAGAATAAATAAAGATTCCAAGCAATAGGTTAACAGTTACACCCCCAAGCATAATAATTAATCTTTGCCAGCTTGGTTTAGATCTAAACTCCCAAGGCTTAGCTGGTTTTTTCATTTGCTCTTTATCCATACTTTCATCAATCATCCCTGATATTTTCACATATCCCCCAAGAGGCAACCAACCAATACCGTATTCAGTTTCACCAAATTTTTTCTTTACAACAGAAAACCAGGGATCAAAAAAAAGATAGAATTTCTCAACCCTAGTTTTAAATAGTTTTGCAGGAATAAAATGGCCTAATTCGTGTAAGATAACGAGTATTGATAAGCTCATTAATAGTTGGGATGCTTTTATTATAAAGTCCATTTATAGTAGTTTATTAGCTAATATCCTTGTAGCCTCATTTGTAGACACATAATCTTCCAAACTTGGATTAGCGACAAAATTAATTTTTTCCATACAATCAGCAATTAAATCAGACATTTTTAAAAAACCAATTTTATTTTGTAAAAAAGCTTCTACAGCAATTTCGTTTGCGGCATTTAAAACGCAAGGCATGTTTCCTCCTTTCTCCATTGCCTCATAAGCCAATTGTAAGTTTCTAAAGGTTTTTAAATCGGGAGCTTCAAATGTTAACTCAGGGTATTCTAGAAATGAAAAGCGTTGAAAAGTATTTTTTAAACGTTTAGGAAAACCAAGCGCATATTGTATGGGTAGCTTCATATCTGGCAAACCTAATTGTGCTTTTATTGATCCATCTAGAAATTGCACAGCAGAATGTATAACTGATTGTGGGTGTACTACAACCTCAATTTCTTCTTTTTTTAAATTAAACAACCATTTTGCTTCAATTACTTCTAAACCCTTATTCATTAAAGAAGCGCTATCAATAGTAATTTTCGCCCCCATATCCCAATTAGGGTGTTTTAATGCTTCTTCTTTTTTTATATTTTCAAGGTGTTCTGTTTTCATTCCCCTAAAAGGCCCTCCGGAAGCAGTTAAATATATTTTTTCAATTGGATTATAATCTTCGCCCACTAAACATTGAAAAATAGCAGAGTGTTCAGAGTCTACTGGGTATAGATTAACGCGATATTTTTGGCATAAGCGTGTAATTAAATCACCGGCAACAACTAAAGTTTCTTTATTTGCTAACGCAATATTTTTACCTGAAGTTATGGCTTTTATGGTTGGCTGTAAACCAGAGTAACCCACAAGGGCTGTGAGAACAAGGTCTATACTTTCACCTTCTACAACATCAGCCAACGATTTTTCTCCGCAATAAACTTTTATACCTAAAGAAAATAAAGCGCTATTTACTTCATTATATTTTTCTTTATTAGTTATAACAACTGTGTTTGGTTTAAATTTTTTTGCTTGCTTAATTAAAAGTTCGCTATTATTCTTAGCCGTTAACACCTCTATTTCAAATAATGAAGGGTGCCCCCCGATTACCTCTAAAGACTGCCTTCCTATTGATCCGGTTGACCCTAAAATTGCTATTTTCTTTTTCATTAAATTCATTAAGACAAAGTAAGTTGATTAGCTATTTTTCTGTTATTTGCTAGTCTAGGCACTTTATTTTGACCACCTAATTTTCCTATAGAGCGCATATATTTAATAAAACCGCCTTTTTCAATTATACTAATTTCTAAAGGTCTTAAAACTTTTCCGGAAATCAAATCCTTATAATAACTATTTTGTTTTTGCAAATAAGAGTCGACAAGAGTCTTAAACGCATTAATATCTTGGGGCATTTTTTCAAATTCAATTAACCACTCATGATAAGGAAGACCAAACTTTGGATTTACCTCAGGAGCAACATGAAATTCATTTATTTGGGCGGGCATTTTTTCTATAGCTTTTTTTAATGAAAGCTCTACTTCTTCTGCTATAACATGCTCCCCAAAAGCCGAGGTGAAGTGCTTTATTCTTCCCGTGACAATAATCCTATAAGGGTTGATAGAAATAAACTTTATAGTATCACCAATATTATATCCCCAAAGTCCCGCATTAGTATTTAATATAATAACATAATTTATCCCAACCTTAACCTCATCAAGAGAAATTCTTGTTGCTTTTTTTTCAAAAAACTGTTCTGCTGGTATAAATTCATAAAAAATACCATGCTTAACACAAAGCAACATGCCTTTTTCTTTTTGTGAATCTTGATAAGCAATAAAACCCTCTGAAGCCGGGTACAATTCAAGGCTATCAACATTTTTACCGATTAATTTTTCAAAACTTTTTTTGTATGGCTCATAACTAACCCCTCCATAAATAAATAAATTAAATTTTGGAAACAAATCTTTAATTAGAAGACCGCTTTTTTCTTGGAGTTTTTCAAAATACATTTGTACCCAAGGAGGTATTCCAGAAATTAAGCTCATTTCTTTAGAAATTGTTTCTTCAACAATTGCTTCTATTTTTTTCTCCCAATCAGGGATGCAGTTTGTTTTAAAAGAAGGAAGTCTATTTTTTTTTAAATAAGCAGGAATATGATGCGCCACTATACCCGAAAGCCTGCCGGTTAGAATATTGCCGGTTTTTGAAAGCTCAGGGCTTCCTTGTAAGAAAATCATTTTTCCATCTACAATATTTGTTTTTTTTGTTTCTGCAATGTAAGACAAGATAGCATCGCGAGCTGCTTTTATGTGATTTGGCATACTTTCAGCACTAATAGGTATATATTTTGAACCAGATGTTGTTCCAGAGGTTTTGCTAAAATAAATTGGATACCCAGGCCAAAGAACATTTTTTTTACCATCAATTATTTGTTTTATATAAGGGCTAAGATCCTCATAGTTTCGAATGGGTATAAAACGTTTAAAATCAGAATAATTTTGAATTTTTGAAAACGAATGTTCTTTTCCAAAAACAGTCTTCTCTGCTGATTTTATTAAGCTAAACATTGTTTTTTTTTGTGCTTGTAATGCATTTTTTTTCCAACAATTGTTTTTAAGCACAATGAATTTCGCAAAAGGAAGGCTTAACCAACGTTTAATTCCCATAAATTAAAATAAAATATAGTTTTCAGGATTTACTGGAACCCCTTTTCTCCAAAGTTCAAAATGCAAGTGTGTTCCAGAAGAAAACTCTCCAGAGTTACCAATAATTGCAATATGCTCTCCAGTTTTTACAAAGTCTCCAACAGACTTTAATATCGTTGAATTATGCTTGTATAATGAAAAATATCCATTTTTATGTTGAATTCCAATTACATAGCCAGTTTCAGACGTCCAATTACTAAAAACAACAGTTCCCTCTAATACAGAACAAACCCTTGTTTTTTCTTTTGCCACCAAGTCAACACCAAAATGTTTTTCCGTAAAACTAAACGCATCAGTAATCAGCCCTTTAATAGGAGTAAAAAACATAATTACATCATTTTTTTCTTTTTTATCAATTGATAACGAACCTCTTTCTTCAGACTCTACAGCAATTCGCAATAATGAATCGTTGATTGATTTTTCAAAAGAAAGATTAGGATCAAAACCCGTAGTGTTAACATTATTTTCGGGAGAAATTAATTCTTTTCCCCGGATTATATTATTAATATTATCTAGGTGATTTTTTTGTAACTCCAATGCTTTTATTAATGAATCCGCCTTTAATGTGAGGAGAACAAGCTCGCTGTGAACCTCAGACTTTGCTTTTCCAGGAAGATATTCACTAAGGGAGGTGTATGAGACAAGAAAAAACATGGCAAAAAAACATAAAAAAACAAAAACACCCAAAAAAGAAAAAAGATTTAATTTACTTAATTTTAAAGAGAATCTTTCTTCAAAAGAATCGTCAGTCATTATCACAAATCGATATTTATGAAATACTTTTTTTAAAAATTTATTTACTCTCGTTTTATCTTGCATTATGTTTGCAAATATCATAAAATTATAAGCATATTTGCTAGAAATTTTGAATTAGCCATAAAATATATTTAATTAAAAGGAGTTTACAAGTAGAATGAGTTTAAAAAACAAACATATTAAGAATGCTTTAGTATTAGTTTTTTTAAGCTTGATTATTTCCTCTTGCTCTACAAAGAAAAAAGCCTGGACAAATCGTCAGTATCACAATACATTAGCAAAATATAATGGATATTTTAATGGAAATGAAAGCTTAAAAACTGGGGTTAAAAAACTGCATTCAAATCATACAGAAGATTACACGGTTATATTACCTGTTTTTCCAATAAAAAATTTAAAAAAGGAAAAAAAAGTACACACCTACATGGATAAAGCAATAAAAAAGGGATCTATAGTTATTCAGCGGCACTCTATAAAAATCAAAGGAACAGAATATTGCAAATGGATAGATGATAATTATTTAATGGTTGGTAAATCGTATTTTTATAAAGGAGAGTTTAAGGAGGCAATAAAAACGTTTAATTTTATAAAAAATGAATATACCGAAAAGCAAACACGTTTTTATGCCTCCCTTTGGCTTATCAGAGGATATGTACAGATTGGAGACTTTAAATCAGCAGAATTAGAATTAGAAGAACTTAAAAAAGACAAAAAAATTACTAGCAAATCAGAAAAAGATCTTACTATGGTTGCTGCAGATTTTTATTTACAAAAACAAGATTATACAAATGGAACAAACGAACTTTTAAAAACAACAAGTTTAATAAAGCGAAAAAGAAAAAAGGTGCGGCTAAATTATATTTTAGCACAAATTTATCAAAACTCTAAAAACTACACGCTTGCTCAAAAGCATTACAAACTAGTTTTGAGGTCAAATCCAGAATACGAACTAGCCTTCAACGCAAAAATGAATTTAGCCCGGTCTTTTGAAGAGGAAAATAGTAAGGCGATAAAAATGAAAGAAAATCTTTTGAAGATGACAAAAGATGATAAAAACAAAGAGTATTTAGATCAGATTTATTTCACAATTGCAGAAATGGAAATCAACAACAAAGACACGGTAGAGGCAATTAAGAACTATACTCTTTCAACAATTAATAGCGTTGAAAACAATTCTCAAAAAGCACTCTCTTTTTTAGCCCTTGGAAAAATATATTACAATCAAGCAGAATATAGGCTTGCAAAAACTAATTACGACAGTTCTCTTTTTTATATGCAGGGTGATTTTAGACTTTATAAAGAAACTAAAGAAAGGCATTTAATTTTAATTGATTTGGTTTTCAACCTTGAGCTTATTGAAACACAGGATAGTTTACAAGTATTAGCGGGTCTTTCTAGATCACAACAAAACGCTATAATAAACGAAATTATACAAGCAGAAATTGATAAAGAAAGAAGGGAGGCGGAAGAGAAAAAATTACGCCAACAAATGATATATGAAAGCGGAATAAACGAGAGGCTTGGGCAGCAATTTGGAAACAAAACAGGTGGGGGTAAGTGGTATTTTTATAATCCAGCAACACTAAGCTTTGGAATGTCAGAGTTTAGAAAAAAATGGGGCAAAAGGAAGCTGGAAGACGATTGGAGAAGAAAAGACAAAAAAATATCAAATAGTTTTGATTTAGACTCTTTAGCCACAGACTCTATAACTCTTGAAACAGAAAACAAGAAAAACCCAAATTATTATTTAAATCAACTCCCTAAAACAAAAGAGGATTTTGCCGCTTCAGACAGTAAAATAAAAGAAGCCCTTTACCAACTAGGAGTGATTTATAAAGAGAAATTAAATAAGATAAAACTAAGCTCGGAAAGCTTTATGTCGATTTACACACGGTTTTCTTTTGACAAGCAATATGCCGCGTTAGCCTTGTACAATGTGTATATAAATAATATGGAGACAAGTAATTTAAATGCAGAAAAAACAAAAAACCTTATTTTAAGCAATTATCCCAACAGTATTTATGCAAAAATGCTCCTAGATCCTAATTATAAAGAAGAGGTTTTTACTAAAAAAGACTTACAAGAATTAAAATATCAAGAGCTTTTCAAATTATATAATGAAAACATGTATGATCAAGTGATTGAAAAAACAAATACAATTAGTAAAGACATATATACAAATAAAAGCTTACTATTAAGAGGGCTTTCGTTTATTAAAAATCAAGATTACGATAGCGCCATAAAAACCTTAAAAGAAATATCAGAAGAAGAAGAGGGGGTGTTTCAAGAGGCGCAGTATATTTTAGAAGTAATAAAAGACCCGTCTAAAATGAACAAATCTAATGAAACAGCACTTGCGGGAAGCCCTTATTTATATAGACCAAATAATGAACACATGTTGATTTTAGTGTTACCCAAAAAAGAAACAGATATTACATATTTAAAAACACTTGTTTCAGAGTTTCACTCTACTAGTATCGGAAATGAAGTTTTTGAAATTAGCGCGCTTTTACTTGGATTAGACAAACACCTACTAATGATTAAGCCTTTTAAAAATATGCAAGAATCATTAGATTACTATGAGCTTTTTATCGAAGAAATAAAAATAATGAATCAACTAAATAAAACACAAAAATCAATTATGACAATTTCACTGGAAAACTTCAAAGAGTTTTACACAAATAAGGATGTGGAGGGGTACAATGAGTTCTTCATAAAGAATTATTTAATAACAGACTAAAACACAAATTATTTTATAGATTAGCAAAAAATTACGATATGTTTTCAAATATAAATGAATCAAAAACAAAAACAAAAATGACAGATACAGTTAACACCATTGGAGAAGGCACTATTATTACAGGAGATATAAAATCAAAAGGAGACTTAAGGGTAGACGGAACATTAAAAGGGTCGGTAAACACCCTGGGAAAAGTTGTTCTTGGAAAGGCAGGAATTATTGAGGGGGATATTGTTTGTAATAATGCCGATATTTCGGGATCAATAAAAGCTAAGATTACAGTTTCTCAATTACTTGTGCTCAAAGCAACCGCCAAATTAAATGGAGATATCATAACAAACAAACTATCTGTTGAGCCAGGAGCAACATTTACAGGGTCATGCAGCATGGGAGCTGTAATAAAGGATATTAAAGATGCGGGGAAATCAGAGCAAAAAGAAAAGACAGCTTAATTCCTATATTAAATACTCTTCATTAGGTATACAAATGACAGCCATTATAGTGGCGGGCGTTTTTTTTGGCGAGTATTTAGACGTAAAAACCCAATCAGAAACCCCAAAATTTACGCTTATTTTATCTCTACTTTCAATTTTTGCAAGTATGTATTATGTTTTTAATAAAACAACAAAAAAAAATGCAAAAAAGTAAATTTTCAATTGCGATTACGTTAGTTTTAATAAACCTGTTCTCTTTATGGCTTTTTGAAATAAAAGCAAAAACACAAGAGGTTTTAATTATTCATGCTTTTTTGTTCGCGCTATTTTTTTTAACAGAATTAGTTCAAAAAACTTGTATAGGATATAAAAATCAACCGCACCTAATTTTAAGCATTAATTTTTTTAGAATAATTGTTTGTGTAGGATTTTTATTTTTCCATTATATATCAGATAAAAACCATAAAAACATATATATATATAATTTTATTGTAGTTTATTTTTTCTTGCTTTTTTCTGATATTTTTTTAAAATTGAAAACAACAAAAAAATAAACGAACAAGTTTTTAATTATATTCTTTTCGGGCTGTAATATTTATTTATTTTTGCACCATAATTTTAAACAACGAAAACACAGTGGCACAAAGAAGTTATAAATTAGTTTTAATATTTATATTAACCAGCATGTCCACTGTTTTTGGTGTTGAAGCAGAAAACACTTCAAAGGAAGAAAGCTTCAACCCAACACCGTATATATTACACCACATAGCAGATTCTTATGAGTGGCACCTTTGGGGAGACGTTTCGATTCCCTTGCCTGTTATTTTATATACAGAAGGAAGTTGGGACGTTTTTATGTCTTCAAAATTCCACCACGGAAAGTCTAAAGTCATCAAAGGGGACAGGATCTACAAGATAGACCATCATCATATAGTTGAGGAAAACAACAAAAAGTTCATTAATCTTTCTATTACAAAGAACGTTGCGTCTATGATGCTTTCATCATTACTTCTTTTATTATTAGTGATAAAAGCATCAAAAGCATATAAAAGAAAAAAAATAGCCCCAGAAGGAGTGCAATCTTTTTTAGAGCCATTAATATTATTTGTTAGAGAGGATATTATAAAATCAAATATTGGGCCTAAACACGAAAAACACACCATGTTTTTATTAACTGTATTTTTCTTTATTTTAATTAATAATTTGTTGGGATTAACCCCGGGGGCAGCAAATGTTACGGGTAATATTTCGGTTACGTTTGTGTTATCTATGTTTACATTTATAATTATTACAGCTTCTGCAAATAGAGGCTATTGGAAACACCTTATAAAACCCCCAGGCACACCGATACCATTATTGCCAATTATGATTCCAATTGAAATATTCGGGGTTTTCACAAAGCCGTTTGCCCTTATGATTAGGCTTTTTGCAAACATTACAGCTGGACACATTATAATATTTAGCCTTATATCCTTAATATTTGTGGCATCAAATAATGGGGTTAATGTTGTGGCGGGCTGGTCTGTGGCCCCAATATCAGTGGCTTTTGTGTTATTTATATTTTTAATTGAAATATTAGTCGCTTTTTTACAGGCATATATTTTTACCCTGCTTTCCGCAGTTTTTATAGGGCTAGCAGTAAAAGAAGAAGATCATTAATTAATTTGTTTAACTAAAAAACTATCAAAAATGGAAATTAACGGAATCGCAGCAATTGGAGCAGGATTGTCAGCAATTGGAGCGGGAATTGGAATTGGAATGATTGGTGGCAAGGCATTAGAATCAATGGCTCGTCAACCAGAGCATTCTGGCATGATTCAGACAAACATGTTTATTGCAGCAGCTCTTGTTGAGGGCGTTGCTTTATTTGGGGTTGTTGTTGCTCTTATGCAGGGATAACACACCACCTACAATTTTAACTAGATTACCTGTCACGGTTGGTGACAGGTAATTAAAAAATTTAAATTATGATATCATTTGACCCGGGACTGATTATTTGGACAACAATAATTTTTACATTACTCTTAATTGTTTTAAAAAAATTCGCCTGGAAACCAATATTAACCGCTGTTGACGAAAGAAACAAAAGCATCGAAGAGGCTTTAAATTCGGCAGAAAAAGCAAAAGAAGAAATGGCGTTATTAAATGCCGATAATGAGAAGATTTTAAACGAAGCAAAAATTCAACGAGATCTTTTACTTAAGGAGGCTAGAGATATAAAAACAGGCATTATAAATGAAGCTAAAGAAAAAGCTAGTAATGAGGCGGCGAAAATTTTAAACTCAGCAAAAGAACAAATTGAAAATGAAAAAATGAAAGCAATCACGGAATTAAAAAACTCAGTTGCAACATTATCAATAGACATTGCAGAAAAAGTTTTAAAAAGGGAGTTACAAGAGAAGGTTAGTCAAGAAGAATTTATTGTGGGAACACTAAAAAACACAGATTTAAACTAATTAATGAAACAATCAAGAGCCACCATAAGATATGCAAAAGCACTATTGCAACTTTCTATTGAGCAAAAGAGCCTAGAATCTTCTTATAGTGATATGACTTTATTAGACTCAATTTGTTCAGAAAGCAAAGAGTTATCCCTTTTGCTTAAAAGCCCAATTGTTAAAACTGATCAAAAATTAAAAATATTTGATCAAATATTTGATCAAAAACT
>CEUA01200819.1_pt1 | contig 11058 bp, 8 predicted proteins | sample 361541 | NCBI WGS metagenome assembly CEUA01 (sample SAMEA2623079, study PRJEB7988) | marine metagenome | isolation source: saline water (ENVO:00002010), including
GTTCCTGAAGGGGATACTACTTGTGCTGCACTAGAGTTACTAGGATCTACTTTAATACCATATCCAGGTCTATTATCTACTACATGTTCACCAGGATATACAAGGACTGTTGTTTTCTCAATGATATCATTATCATTACCTCTCAAGTAAGAAAATCTAGCAGATTCAAGCAACGCTCGTTGAATCGTCTTAAAGGGTTGAGTTAATGAATTACCCTGATTTGATATTGCGTCTGTAGCATCAAGGTCATTAGGATTAACATAAAGAATACGACCCTCGGTATTCTTTATAAAGTTTTCCAGCTTATTAAGAGGCATCGGATTTATTCTTTGGTCAATACATTTCTATGTTTTATTTATTCCACCAGATCTTCGTCCGAATAATAATACTCCATATCGGGTGGTAAAAGCTCTGGATTTTCTATTTCTAAGGGAAAAAACTCAGGATGAACCTCTTCTGTAACCAAATAACTGAATGATCTATACATATCATTTTCGTCATAGGTTCTATTTTCATCTGCTATCTTGCATAAGTCTTCATCCCACAAGTGTCCATCAGGTAATTCATCAAAAGTAAATGGCATCTCATTAATGAAATACATTTTGACTATTTTACTACCCTCACTAAACCAGCAAAATTTAATGGAAAGTTTATACACAGTCTAACAAGCGTCGTTGTTTAACTCAGTGTGCATTTTAATAAAATCTGATTCAGAAGTTTCCTTAACTTCTTCTTCTTCACTAACAAGACCTTCTTTTTTTAATTTCTTGTAATTATAACATCCATCAAAACTTAGTCTGATTTTGTCCATAGTGTAAATGTCTAGTCGTCATATTTAGACAGTTTTTAAATTAGAATATTTTATTCTTTCTGGATCAAGTAACTTATTTACTACTTCTAAGACATCCATAAATTCTTCTGTAGTTTCACATACAATAGTTCTTTCTTCCCCATCATCAGAAATGATCAGAAAGGATCTATTACATACATCAATAATTGTGCGATTTACCCAATCATCATCCATTACAAATTACTCCAAATCAAGTGGTTGAGTCAATTTAGGTGCCATAGGATCAAAACCTTCTGGACCTGGTTGAGTCTCTTCTTTTAAAAGATGTTCCAATACATCAACAGCACCTTGTAATCTAATAAACTGATCTTTCATTGCTGCATATTCTTGTTGCACTTCAACAAGTTTTGATTGTAACTCCTTTCTTTGTCTTAGAAGATCTTCTAATAATTCTTTTTGATCCATCTTAAAAATATCTTATTTTTATATATTATATACTAAATACCTAAAAAGTCAAGATGCCACAAAAAGTATTCCAAAGAATAGGTATAAGGAGAGATAATAATCTTTCAGATGTTGGAAGTGCAGAAACATCATTAAATAATCTTTTAAATGGTCTAGTTACAAAAGCATCTCCTGCTAAATTTATAAGTCAAGATTTAGATGCGATTAGAAATATATGGAATATTAATTTAGATTCTACTGGATATCAAGCATTTATTGATAGTGCAACCGAATCTACAGAATCTACAGGAGGAGGATCAGCACCTGTTTCTCCTGCCATTACATATCAGAACAAGTTAGATAAATTTAGAGTTTTTACTGGTGAACCAAGATTAGCAGGTGGAAATGGACTAACAGCAAAATATTATGACTCAACACAAATAAATGAAAATTCCACAGATATTTTTAGTGGAACACCATATAAACAAGATAACTTTTGGCAAAGAGGACATTTTAATTATACTGATAAATTACATCCAGCATCAGCAGACAGTGATGGTGGAATTTTATGGGAAGGATTTTTTATACCAACACAAACTGGAATATATAATCTTTCTATTAGTAGTAATAATTGCTTTACCTTTGATTTTGAGAAAGAATCATATCATAATACAGGGTCAGGAACAAAATATGATGAAATAAAAAGAATTCTTCATACAAAAACTGTATCTGGATCCAATGCTGCTGGTGTAGGGAATAATATCATAATCTCAGCAGCAGATACAGTTAATGTAGCTATTGGTATGAGTGCCAGTAATTCTGGAACTAATCAAATTGCTGTTGATGCAAAAGTTAGTGATATTAACACTACAACTGGAGGAATTACTTTTGAGAAACCTGATGGATCCAATTCTGTAGCAGGAAATTTTAGTGGTAATGTAACTTTCACAAAAGTAATGGGTCAAGATACTAGTATATCACACTCTACATATGTTCTTAAAGAAACTGAGAAATATTCAATAAGATATCGCTATTTTATTCCAAGTTCATTAAGTAGTAATACATCAGAAAAAAGTATTAATTTTAGTTATAACCGAAGTGGTGATACTGGAACTGGAATTCCATTTTACCTTTTATATGGAACAGATTATGACTTTAGTGATGCTGTAAAAGGTGATTTTGCAACATTTTTAGATACTTCTATTCTTTTTGGTGGAGGACAGATTGGTCTTACAGATGCAGGAGGAACACCCTCTAGTAAAAATGATTATGTAAAGGTAAGCACTACAAAGAAATTTGATATAAAATATCAACCAAAAACATCATATAGTGATATAGAAAGAAAATCTGCATCTTATACAACAGTTAATGGATCTCCAATTTTAAGTATAACTGATACATCAAATATAGAAGTAGGAAATAGGGTATTTGGAACTGGTATTGCTAATGATACAATAGTTCAAGATATTTCTATTAATAATTTTGTAATTTTAGATAAAAATATGACTGCTAGTGGATCCAATACAGTTACCTTTATAGATCATCGTGGATTTGTTAAAAATGTAACTGGATCCACAAGTGGAACCACTTTAACAATATCAAGTGGTGATACTGTAAATTTAAGAACTGACATGCTTCTTATTTGTAATGGATCATCATCCTATACTGGTATAACAACAACTGGAAATAGTTCAGAAGTTAATATTTTCCCATCCCAAACTATTGGTGCTAATACAGAAATGTATTTCTACCAGAGTAGGGGATTAATTAATGATTCTTTAGGTGCATTTTGTACTCCAGAAGACACTGAATGTTTAGTAGTAACGACTGAGACTAATTCTCCAGCAACTACAATTCCAGTTTCAGGAACAGCAGCATTAGATGGTTCTGCTACATATCGTGTTCTAGGATCTCAATTTGCAGCTAATACTCAAATAACCACAATTAATACTAATAATATTGTTATTAATAATAATACAACAGCAAAATTACTAGTAGGAGAAAAGGTAACAGTAACAAAAGAATCTAGTGATATTACTGAAAGAGTATTATGTTGCCCACCTTTAGATACTTCTCCACCATTTACTCCAACAGAAGATGGACTAGCAACAAAAGCTATTCGTCCTAACATGAAAGTTGATAATGGAAATATAAAATTTGATTCTTTGACTGCTACTGGTATTGGTACTATAACAGCATTAAGTACTGACCTGTCTGAAGCATCTAATAATAAAGTAACTATTGATACTCCATCAGGAACATTTAAAATTATGTGTGAATAATTATTGTTTTAATAAAATATAATAAGTTTCTCCATTAATAACTACTGGCATCTTATGAGTATATGATGTAACACCACCTAATGATTCAGATACTTTAGATATTCCCTCAATTGTTATACTATTAGCAAAATTTAACTCACCTATAGCTACTTCATTACTCCCAGTTTGTAAATATCCTGTCCCATCAGCACTTCCTAATTCTTCCCAAGGATTATTGTCACTTGAAAATGCACGAGTACCAAGAATGAATACTCCAGGAGACTTAGCATCAGCCAAATCAGTTGCACTATCATTAAATGCTAATGGATCTTCAACTTTAACAATACCTTCAAATTTTACATCTTTAGTTGCAGAAGTATCCTCATTACCTCTATATTTTTTAGTAATACCATAATTTATATTTTCTGTATTAGTTTGTGTTACATCAAACATACCATTAAGATCGTTATTACCAGCAAGAATAGACCAATCATCATCCATAAGATTATCTGGCATCACATAATTAACAAGATTCTCTCTTGTTACTGCTTCACTTCTACTAAAATCAAACCTAACATCACAAGTTCCTGCAAATCCTACTATCGCTAATCCAGATGAATGTGTTGAAGGACGTAATGAAAGTTTAAATTTATTTACTGCATTAGAATTACAAACATAATAAGTAGATGATACTCCAATAATCCCTTCCCCACTAAATGTTATTGTTTGACTAACTGTAATAGGATCATCATTAGTAAAACAATAATCTGAATCAAAAGTAAAAAATCCATCAGTAAGAGAACTATAACCTACAGTTCCTATATTTCTTAAATTATTTTGTATAATTCTTAAATCTCCTGCTATACCAGCACCACCAATATTATTCAATGCAGTATCATCTGCAGGAGTTTCTTCTAAATTTAAATCTTGTCTATAACCCTGATTTGGAATTGCCATATTTAAGCGTGTCTAATGTCCCAACCTTTTGTTTCTAATATTTGTATATATTCATTAGCAGCTCCATTAATAGGTGCAGCATTACCACGAAGATCTATAGTAACTCCACCACGTTTAGAAGATTGATAATTATCATATAAATCTTCTAATATATTATTAATAGATGATTGTGGTAAACTATTATTCTGAAGTGTTAAATATCTTATCTGAGTTATACCTGTAAATGCACCTTTCTTATAAGAAGTAAATTGATTATTATACATAACCAAATAATACATTCTAGGACATCCTGCAAACGTTGGTATCTCTCCAGTGATTTGATTATTATGACACCAAAAATATCGTAGGTTTACTAAATTTTCAAATGCTTTCAATCCAGTAAAATTATTATTATAACATCTTAAATATTGTAAATTACTTAAATTCTTAAGAGCAGGAATATCATTAGTAAGAGAATTATATTGAAATTCTACATAATAGATATTAGGATTACCATTAAAATCTGGCATATTTCCACTAAAATTATTATAGGGAAATCTACAGTATGTTAAAGCAGGACAACCATTAAGATTAGGTAGTGGTCCTGGTGTTCTATACCATGTAATCCAATAAACATGATATAGCTTTGGTGTATATGTAAATACGTTTGGATGTATATTAGCAATTATTGAACTACTACCACGACTAAACCAATAAAAATTCTGCAAATCTCCTGTATTTTGGAATGTTAATTCTGGAAGTACATATGAAGTATCAGTAGATCCATCTGTATTCATTCCACCACCAGACATACTACAATATCGTAAATCAATATAATTTAGTTTAGGATTAGTAAATCTTGGAAAAGGACCAGTAGTTCCCCAAGAATTATACATGTAGAGAGTTCCTAAATTACTACAATTATTAAACTTATAATTAGTGCCAGAAAATAATGATCCAAAACTTCCAGAACTATAAGCATAGAATGTTCCTAAAGAAGTTTTTCCTGACATATCAGGTAATACTAATGATGTAACACCTATATTGACATAATTAATAACATTACTAGAAATTGCAAATGTTACTGGAGAAGTAAGACTTCTATTATAATGTAACTCAAGTCTAGTTAAAGCAGTTGCATTCATTATATTAATATTACTACCAGATGGACTAGTATCAAATGTTTTAAAATTATTATTATACATTCTATAATCAGTTATAGAACTAGGTACATTTGGGAGTTCATCATTAGTTTCATTCATTAATCGTCTACCCCAACTGTTCTGGAGATTTAAATAATTAAGATTAGGAAGACGATTTGCTATAACATCACTATCTGTAAGTTTATAAAAACAACTACCCATCGCAAATGTAGTTACAGTAGTAGGAATTTTATTCATTACAGCTGAATTTAGTTTTCGTTCTGTAGAAATTTCAGAGTATATAAATGGATTTTTATGGAGAGTTAACTGAATTAAATTTGGTGCAATATCAGTAAAATCTGGAAATGTAGTTAATTCATTATAAGCAAAACTCAATATAGTTGCATTATTAAACTTAACAATAGGCAATTCAGTAATACCTGCTGAATTAAGATAAATCTGAGTAATTTTATCTGGATTATAATAAAATTTAATAAATCTTTCTTTTGAGACTACAGATCTATATCTAACATAAGTATGAGTGCCACCAAAATTTTCAATAGTTGATCTTCTACTTGAATCATCAGTTTGTTCTATTCTCCAACTTGCCTTAGTGTTCTGAGTAAGAGAACTTAAATATATGTCTGCATTTAAATTTCTAAAAAATCCAGTCCAAACTACTGGAATTCCTTTCATAGCATAAAGATTTACTGTTTGACCACCAATATTAGTTTGTATTTTATGAGTAGGAAATTCTGAATCAAATTCTTTAGCTTCTGGAACTAAAGTTGTTTGTAATCTATTTCCAGTTACACCAGACTGAGTACCAAATTGTAATTTTCCACCAGTAGATACCCTTACTTGTGCCCCATATGAAATAGGAGAACTTGCAGTAACTGGATTCGCAGAAGAACTCCAAGAACTAATTCTAGAAGTAGATATATCTGCTAAAGCAACAGATCTAGTTCCAGTTCCCAATCCTTTAATATATCGATATCTTATAGCATTACCATCAAATGCACCATTAATATTCAAATTACCAAATAATATTATATTATGTCCAGCTCTTTTCTGTAGATAATTTTCAGAAATTTCTGAATCTTGATAAAATCTTCTAATCTGCTTATAAATTGGAACACTAAGTCCAGAAAAACTAAGCCAATCACTTTCAGAAGCACCTTCAGAAAAACTACCACGAATAACATCTAAATCCTTTATATCTAAAGTTAAGGATTGTAATGCAATATTATTATCTTTTACATCAGCTAAATTCCTTGTTACTTCTAGACCGAATATTATTGGATTAGTTAATGCCATTATTGCTCACCATAATTAACACTCATTTGTATATTACCATTACCAACTCCTTTTATTTTTTTTGCAGTAAAAAATGTTGCTTCAATATTATTATTAGTTGGTAATATAGTAATTTTATTTGGACCAAATACTTTAGTCATATCAACCTTTTTGGTTGAATTTTCACCAACATAAAAGACATCTTTTAATTCAGATGTTCTTAATCTTTGTGTATTTTGATTATCTATTATTGCAGATGATAACCTATCAATTTCTAAAAAATTAGTAGGTGCTGATCCATCAGTTTCTGCTCTATTACTGGCATTAGTAAGTTGAACATTATTACCTAAAGCATATATTGGAGAAATAGTTCTAGTAAAATCCCCAATTTTTTCTTTTATTGATATATTATTAATATTAGCATTATCTCCTAACTTTGCAACAAAATAAAGAGGATATGGATTATAATTATATAACTTTGTTACATCTCTAGAACTTGATTTTAAACGCATAGGTCTTATCTTTATTGTAATATTACTAGTTGATCCTCCAGTAAAGGGAGTAATGTCTCCACTAATTTCAATATAACTTTTTTGAGTATTTCCATCCATATATGATATTGGCTCTCCAAAAAAAGTAAGTGTAGTGATCAAAACTCCATTACTTTCAATAACAACTTCCCCATTTGTAAATAAAATACCAGAAGGAAATGCACCCAACTTACGTAAATAATATTTACCTGATATTCCAGTTTCTGGATTAGTAGTTAATTGCTCAAGATTGGTTATATCTTCAGGATTTTGAACAGTTATTACTACTTTAGAACATGTTCCTCCTTCTATACCACCAACCGTAGGAATCCTGAAATCTATTTCCATATTAGGATTTGGATTTTGTCCACCATGAGTCTCACCTACTTCAACACCATCTATATTAATAGATGAATAGTTATGAGAATGATAATCAAAAAGAATATTCTCATCTGGAAGAATAGTAGTACTTATACCAGAAAGATTCCATCCATCTAATACTGTTGGAGTTGCTGGATCAATATCAGGAACTATATTAGTAACACCAATAGCAAAGTCAGCATAATGAGAGTAATCATCTCTAGGATCTGGATTAAGAAATTGAATTGTAATTTCTGATCCTGTCAATGGAGTAGCAGATGAAACAATAGCATCATTCCAATTACTTAATCTAACTTGATGAACATATACTGACGATCCATTAACATCTGACGGTATTGATACTGGAGTATTTGAAATTGAATCATAATAAAGAGAATCATCTGCAATATTTCTTGGTGCTCTAGCACCACCAGATCCACTATATCCCCATGTTTGTGCAATTATATAACCACCATCACCATCTGGAGAACTGAGATTTTTCGCATATGCATTCCATATTGTAGGTGCAATAAATTTAGCACCATCATCATTCTTATGAAATGAAGTTCCAAGTCCAGAAACAGGATCTATAGCAACTAATCTAGTTGCATCTAAAAAAGCAACATTTACATATCTACCATTAACACCTGTTTTTAATCCTGGTGTATAAACATGACCAAATCCAGGACATGCTTTGCATCTTTGAACTCTTATCTCAGCTAAACAATCTGAGGTAATTGTTGCAGATATTGGAAATAAGGATCTTTTATTCTCTATTTCTTGACCAACACTATTAAGCATAAGATCTTTACAGGTCATTCCCAATAAAGTCTCTTCATTTACACTATTAACTATTTTATTACCACTAGATGAAGAATTAATCTGTTGTGTTCCTTCATCACCACCATCAATATAATATGATGAACCATACTTATAGAGATATTGTGGTGTTCTTATATCAGAAGTATTAAATATATGCAATGAATATCTTAATTTAAAATATGAATCTTGTAAACATGGTTGATTAAGTGAGTTTTCAATAACAAATGTATGTACAACAACCCATCTAGCTTCTCCACTACTTACAGGAATATATGCATAGAATCTACATCCAATAGCACCATACCAACCAAATTCAATTTTCCACATAGTAACATTCTTGGCAATAATACCATATCCTGAAGGTCCATTACCATTTAATGGATCACCATTAAAATTATCTTGAGGAACTTCAATCGTATAATATTTTTGTGGATCACCAGTAATTGGATTTTTATCTAATGGATCTCCAGATACTTCATATGTCTGATCAGTTAATGAAAGACCACTTCTCTCTAATGCACTAGCATTTAATGCAACAGTACTTCTTCTAACAATAAATAAATTTCCTTGTCTTATTTTAAATATATAATGATCTGTTGGATTACCAATACCCCACTCTATATTATATCCAGAAACTGATTCTGTAGATGCTCTCACACCAAAAGTAAATCCACTTATTCTTCCTGGTTGATATCGAAAAACCCTTCTAGATTCTAAAAGAGAATATGAAGTTCTAGCATCCGCATATCCAGGTCTAATATCAGTAGCAGTAGGATAATTATCTTTAAAAGTTTCCGATAAATCTAAAATACTTGCAAATAAAAATGGTTCATTTGTTATTGGATCTTTAAGTTCTTGTTTTAATAAAGATCTCCATGTTTCAGTCCATACATCAACAGCAGCAAAAGAAGCTTCAGTACTTGCTTTATATCTAACAATACTACTATCAACATCTACAGTAGCACGATTTAAAAATTGATTTGTCCATGTTGATGGATATGCTGCACCATTAGGTCCACTATACCAATCATATAAATCATTTCCCAAATTTATAAATTTAATATATTGATTGTAAAAAGTCTCATTATACCATCCTAATTCTGCAGTTGCTGGTGGAAATGGAAATGTATGAGAAACAGGAAGTGCACCCAATTTAATAGATGATTCTGATGTTTCCTCAATAACTTTTCCAAGATATCTTTTACCATATATTTCATTTACTCTTTGATCCCACTGGCCAGCAGATATTCCAGTACTAAATTGAGTAAATATAAATTCTTCATTATCTAAACCATAAGAAGAAACATCTGAAAATAAACTAAGTTGTAATTCTGCTCTATTAACACCTAATAATGTACTACTTACTTCACTAGTTTCTGCGAATTGTTCTTCAATTGACCATGCAGGATCAGATTTTTTAGGTGCATTAGTTCTTCGTAATACATCTATAGTTCTTGAACCAACATTTCCCTCAAGATTATTTGATATCCTATATCCACCAGATCCACTTCTACCACCAGTAAAAATAGTTCCATCAGGAATACCAACACCACTAAGTTTATCTCCTGTAGTAACAATACCAGCAGCATCAGCAGGAGCAGCAAAAGTAACTAAATTAGTACCAGCACTCCAAGATATTACATAATTATTCAGAATTGTAGTATATTCAATTCTATTATATGTGTCCTCTTCTGAAGGGAAAACAATAGGTGTTGATCTATCTTTTCCTTGATCTTTAAGATTATAAGTCTCTGTCTCTACAAGTAATTCATTACCATATTCATCAGTTAATTTCTGACCTGTCGCATAACTATAAAGAGGCTGTTTATTATCGGGAATAATAGATATTGGACGTTTATCATGTCCAATCTTAACATCCTTTCCTCCATTGGTCATTGATCACTGTTCCTCCCAAGTTAAACTAGCAGAAACCTCAGTTGCTGCGTCTCCAGCATTATAATTAGTCTGAGATGATGCTAACAAGTATAGACTTTCAATACTATCCGTTAATGGGAATGAAAGATATTCTTTATTATAATCAAAATATGGTGCTAAATCAAACTCAGCACCAGAAGCAGGAACAAATATAGTTGCAATTACTGTTCCTGTCTTAGCAACAGGACTTCTAGTTTGTTGATCAACTTTAATTGATGAAAGTCCATCCATAGTAAAATCAGTTCCAACTCCAGCAACTGGAGTTCCAACTGGACTAGCATTCTCTTCTCTTAAGAATGGTTCTTTCGCCATCAAAATTATTTCATCAGGAGTAGATTCTAAAGCATAGAAAGTATACCCATTATCTGTAATATTTTTAGTTCTATCATATCCTTTATTTTCAAGAAAACCAAAAACAGAGATTTTTTTCTGTGCTGGATCATTTGCATAATAACCCCTAAACCAACCATAAGTTCCTCTTCCAATATCTCTAACATACTCAGCAGAAGAAGCAGTATCAACATCATCAGAATTAGTTACAC
>CEUA01234106.1_pt1 | contig 11053 bp, 2 predicted proteins | sample 361541 | NCBI WGS metagenome assembly CEUA01 (sample SAMEA2623079, study PRJEB7988) | marine metagenome | isolation source: saline water (ENVO:00002010), including
ACATTGGTAACCGTAAGATTGATGCTATTACTGGTGAAGAAGAATTCCTAGAGTCTGCTAAGCTTGTTGATTCTGAGGATGATGAAGAGGATATTGGTAACCTCGTTACTACATTTGATACTCCTGTAACATTCAATGAGTATATTACAGTTGTTGGTGGTGATGATGGTGATAAGACAAGTACATTTAACTCACCAGTTTCTATTGTTATAGAAGGACAGGTTCGTAAAGAATCTCTCACTATAGTTTCTAACGTAGATCCTTCTTATGGTGATGATGGATCATTAGATACAGCAGCACAACAAAGAAATCCATATGGTACTCTTGGTCATATTGTATTGACTAGGAATAGAATTTCTGCATCTGTATTCCAGATCAACCCACGTGGTTCTCAAGGTGCTGCTCAAGGATATAGGTTCCAGAACCATGCTAGTAGCGGATCTCCTGTTGTTGGATCAAATGTAAGTCCAGATCAAGCTGGTACTTGGAATGCAAGTCAGATTGTACAGTATGGTAATGCTGGTGGTCCCTTAACTGGTGATGTTCTCTTTAAGGGTAGTGAAGTAGGAAGATCTGGTTCTCTTGGATGGGTCTTTGCTAATTACTACAGAGATCTTGGAGGTCAGGTTGAGAGTATAACATGTAATGGTACTCTTATCGTTCAAATTAATTGGCAGAATAATGTAACTAATGACCAATTAGAAATCACTTCTGGTTCTAGTATTAGAATTGGTGGATTGAGTGATAATATCTTTAATGATGTACATCCAATTGATGCTTCTAGTTTCCAAGGTTCTAATGATTGGATTAAGATTGCTATTCCTCAAGCAAGAGCAAGTATCAGTGGTGATACTACAAGACTCTGGGCTTCTGAGCCTAATGCAACAATGGAATTCTCTACTTCTGATTGGAAGGAAGTAGCTGTACTTGGTGCTGAAGCAATAAGAACAGAAACTGAGACTATTGGTGATTATAAGGTTGGTATTAACACCGTAGAACGTGCTGGTAGTAATGCTTGGCAGACTAACTTTGTTGATACTGCAACAACTCCACGTGCTAACTTAGATGTTGTTGGTAATGCATTTATTAGTGGTGTTAAAGCCATGAACTTTGTAACCAACTTCCCTAATGACCAACGTCAGTTTATGATGGAGGAGAATGCATTCTTAGTTGGTGGTGAAAGTGGTCAACCAGATTACGAAGCAACATTTAGAATTTCTACTGCCAAACAAGCAGTTGGTATTAATGTATCCAGTGCAGAACTAGACAGAGCTCTAGTTGTTGATGGTTTATCAAGATATACTAATGATGCTAAGTTTGAACAGGATATTGAAGTTCATGGTGGAGGTGGTATTAATACTGCTGAAGTAAGAACTAATATTACTACAGGAACATTTAATTTCCTAATGGATACTGGATTCACAGGTCTTGCAGGTACTCCGTTCCAAGGTGGTTTACATATTGCTGGTTCTACACAGAATATTGCTCTTGGTAATGTAACTACTTCTGAACAACATATTCAGATTGGTGGATTAAGTACTGATAGTAATATCCACATTGGATCTACTATTGATGGAACAGGAACTAATGAATCTAAGATAGATATTGGTGGTGCTTATGCAAGCAGTGAGTCTTTATCTTATACACAGATTGGTTCTAAGTCACTTAAAGTTGATGGTGATCAATGGCTTGGATATGCCAGAACAATTGCTGATAGTGTAAACCTTGCAAGCCCTGCTGGTACTGTTGAGTTCTTCTCTAACTCTGGTGGTCCTTCTACTGTTAACTTTGCATTAAATGCATCTGAGATTAATCTTGCTGGTCAAGGTGGTGTTACTACTATTAACAACCAACTTGAAGTTGCAGCATCTGCTAAGTTTAATAGTAATATCCATCTATGTGGTGGTTCTAGTTCCTTTAGCTTCGTTGGTGATAGGGGACAGATGGGATCTTCCATCACAGCACATGATGATGGTATTATAACGGCTGGAGTTACATATAATAAGAATGTTGATATTCTGAATGTAATTCAATTAGCAAATACAGAAGAAGGATACAACCAGATTGACACAGTTGGTGGTGGTCCTTGGCATGGAACTGCTTATCAGCAATTAGATCCATCATATAGTCTTCCTACTTTAACTGGTGATGAATATTATCTACCATTGAAGTATCAGCCAGTTAAGAATAACGGTGATCAGTATTTTGCTGAAGGAGATTATATCCTTGTTGATAGTCCTATTGTGGGAACGACAGGACATCCTGAAATAGTTCAAATTATTCCTAATGGATTAGTTAGAACAAATGTTGCAACTGGACCTTGGTTCATTGCAGTTAAGCGTCAACCATTTGGTACATTTACTGGAGTTGTTAATACTCATCCAGACACAACTGCGTTGTTTAAGGTTAATGTACAGTTTGATTCTACTTGGACAGAACAAGATCTTGATAGCACTGGACCACAGGATAATGTATATCTTGCTGAGTTTGGTGGTCAATTAAGAGGTGGTATTGATTATGTTATTGTTGGTCGTACTATCACACAACCTGGTATATTAACGATAGCTGACTTTGGTGAAGTTATTAAGGTTGATACTGAATTAGATAAGGAATCTCAGAAGTTTACAATTTCTAATTGTGGTACTCCTGATCAAATAGTATTTGAAGTTGATTCAACTACTGGTGAAGTTACCATTGGTAATCCTGATATTCCTGGAGCTGACTTCACTGTTAATACATCAATTACTCTTGCTGGTGGATGTGCAACTCATAAGAGCGAAATAATTACTGGTAATGTAACACCTGATGCTGGTTTTGGAAATATCTATAGTTACCATATTCGTGGCATTAGTGATGCTGACATTGATAAGGTAGAACTTGGTGATAATATAAGAGTCAAAGCTGATTCAATTACAGGAACAGATATCCTTGAGACTGATAGAGATAATTATGTTACTGAGATTACTAAATCTACTGGTAATAATACTATCAAGGTATACTCTAAGTTACAGGGTGGTACTGTAGTAACATTAGCAGAGTTCTATATTGTTAAGAATGAGAAGCTTCTAGTAACTAATGGAAGTGAGCAACCTATATTTGAAGTAGATTCTTGTACTGGTACTACTAAGATTGGTAACACATTCCGTAGAGCAGATATCGTAGAGATATATCCAGCTTCACAGACTGCTGCTCAAAGTGTTGCTACTTATTCTACTTTAGCAAATTACAGAGTTCATTCTTATTGGTTGGATCCAACCACACAGAATGGTGGAGGTACAACAACATTAGCAGCAGCAGTTGCTTCTCATACTCAGTATGATAGACAGTTAACAGTTCAGGATGTTGGTTCTGGTGAGTCTGCCTTTAAGGTTGATGATCTAGTCATGATCGGTTCTCAAACAGACATGGCTAACGGCACAGGATTTAAAGAAATCATGGTCGTTAAGGAGATACAGGGAAGTGTATTGATATGTGATAAAGCACAAGAAGGAACAACAGAAAAACCTCTTACTGATTTTGTTATTGGTGATGTTGTTTCTAGACTATTGAAGCACAGTGAGACTTCAATCATCACTGATATGCAAGAGAGACAAAGAGGTTCAACTCCATATCTCTCTACTATACTTGCAACAGGTCATATTATTCAGACTAAGTTAGATTACTTTAACTGGGTTAGATTTGAAAATATTGATCCAAATACTACTGCTAACAGTTACTTCCTTGTTAATGGTAATATGAATGGAACTGTCCATCAAACCACGATGGATGAGGACATTGATGAAGGCAACTATGGTTTCGTAAGAGGAGCTCTTGATTTAGTTGGTGACCTTACCATGACAGGTGGTAGGATTGAGGTATTTGATTCTGTTAATCAATCTAGGATATTATATCTTGGAAATGATAAGGGTCACGCTGATCATGCAGGTAACCTTCAGATTGATGCTGGTTGTACTATTAGAGGTAACATTAGTGTATTCCCAGGATGGTGTCCAGAAACTATTCTACAACAACCAGTTGGATATACAGAATCCTTTAAGGTTGATAACCTAGGTAATGTAACTTGTGGAGAGTCACTAACTGTAACTGGTACTGGTGAATTAGCTCCAGCACCTTCATATAAGAGTTTCACTGTTGGTAATTTAGGAGTCAATGGTGTTAATGAGTTTAGTGTCAGAAGAACAGGTGAGATTGCTTCATTTGGTATAGATCCTTATTGGACTAAGACAGGTGGTATTCATACACGATATGTTTCTAGTGGATCTGATGCTGCTGATAAGATTCTTGTTCCTAACATTATATACATGGCAAATGTAACAACTGATGATGCATTAGTTCTTACTCTACCTAGTGCTCCTATTACTGGAGACACAGTTAGAATTGTTGAAGTTGGCGGTGATTTAAGTTATAAAACATCTCTAGTTATTAGAACACCAGAATCTTCTGGTACTGCGATACAAGGAGATAATACAGGTACATTACTTGGTGGACGTACATCACCATATCCATCAGGTGAATTAGTAGTTCAGACACCTAACGCTGGTTTCACTCTGATATACTTAGGATCTGTAGCTTCAGATGGACGGGTAGGAATCCCGACAACTGATCAAGGATGGTGGTTAATGGAGGTTTAATAGATGGCATTCTACAATAAAGTAAAAGCATCTAAAGTAGCTCCTATAGGTACAATAATACCTTGGAGTGGTACATCAACACCATCTAATACTACTTTAGATGGTATTCCTAAAGGGTGGATTATATGTAATGCTGGAATGAAACAATTAAAAGCTAAAGAATATCCTTTGTTAGCACAGACAATAGGTAATACATATGGTCCAGTTCCTGATGCATCTCTAGGTCAGGTAATTGGTGTTAATTTTGGTATTGTTAATTCATATCCTGAATATGATGACAATGATCTATTTGATCTCCCAGATTTAAATCAAAGAGCATTGGTTGATATTGAGGCAGATAGAGTTAATGCTGATCTTACTGCTCAGAATGCAACAGCACAAGCAAAAGCAGATGTGCTTGCATATATTAGTAGAAATGGATATGAGGGTGATCAACCATTACAAGAGTTTAAATCTGATGTGAATATTATATTTCAGGTGCAAGCTTCTAATGAGATGTCTGGAAGGATAACTGGAATAACAATGACAGATCCTGCTTATTATGACACAGTATATACTGTCCCTAGAAAATTAGGACAGGATCATGTACCACAACATATCCATAGAAATGCATCTGATGATGATTGGGATAGAATTGATGGTGCAACATCTACTGGTATGCCAGTGATGCAATTTCAACCAGGAGATTATATTACTGAAGAGACTAGGTGGGATACTGTTACACCACATGGTATGTGGAGTTATAGTAGTATTCCAGAGAGTTGGATGGTTAATGATGGAGAAACAAAAGTTACTTGGTATGATCCTAATGATGGTGGAATAAGTGCAGTGGAAACATCGTCATTTAAAAATATTGATTCTTCAAAACATACTGTACCAGAGGTACAAACAAGACAAATTGGTACTTGGTTAGCAACTGAGCTTCCTTATACTGATGATGGTAGTGGAATTTCAACTGCTGGTATTCAGGCAACCGCAACAACTGGTCCAATTCCTATTCCTGGATCTTATCGTGGAAATAGAAACTATCATCATTCTGCTGACATTGATGTAACACGTGGTGGTGGACAAGGATTACATACAAACCAGCAGACCTATGATCCAGATACATTTAAAACTTATGCAACAACATTAGATCATAATGCAGAGGAATGGGCATCTATGGATCTAAGATCTCATACTCATGATGCTGTTGAAATTACTATGAACCGTGGTAGTTTAGGATTACCACAAACCCTCTTGGTTAATAATGTCAGTACTAATACTGCTGCACCAGTTTCAGTAGATACAGCACTAAATATAGCTGTAAATCCTAATACTCCTTCATTAACTATGATTTATATAATGAGGGCATATTAATGGCAGTCTTCTACAACAAAGAGAAATCAAAGATTGGTACATTGACTGGTACTATTATCCATTTTCCTAAGAAGATGAATGAGGAGAATGATCCAGCTACAGGAGTCAATAAGATTGATTTACCAGCAGGTTATTTGAGATGTGATGGATCTGTATTAAATAAGAACACATATCCTGTGTTGGCAGAGATGTTAGGTACTGGAACAGGATGTAGGTTTAGAAAGTCAGCACAAGCTTTAACTACTGATCAGTTTCAACTACCTGATTTAAGACAGAAACATATTAGAGCGACTTCTTCTTCTAATATTGGTCAGTATAATCATTTGTATGTTAAGGATGCAAATGACAATGACATTGTTAAGGCTGGTGTTGCATTGGATGTGATACAGAATATACCATCACCATATGAAATTACATATGTTGGTAAATTTTTCTTACCATCACAGTCAGTAGATTTGAGAGGAGAACCATCATTTACTCGTAGTGCTGGTGCATATACTTATGCAGCTGAGATTACTAATAAAATGGTTCAACCTCATGCTCACCACTCAACTACTACAAGAATAAGACAGGTAGATAAAAATAGTAATGAGTTTGCAAGTCCTGCACAGAACCATATTGAAAGTAGAAGCTCACTAGAGATATGTGCTTGGTTTGCTAATACAAGACAGAATCTTTGTTATGCTCATGCAACATACTTATCAAATCCACCAAATGATCAATCATATCCTGGTAATGGATACTATTGGGCTTGGGGAATGTGTTGGACAGGTTGTGAAAGTTTTATGTCTTCAGGATATTGTTTATGGCCAGCACCAGGTGGTACAGGATGTCCAGATACAGACAAAGCATTTGGATTTAAATCTGGTAACAATCCAGGATGTAATCATGGTGGAAGTGCAACATCATATACCACGATTGGTAATATAACTTATACTGGTACTTGGCATCAAGATTGTCAACAGTCATGGTGGAATATAGGAAGTATTAATGGTGAGGATCCACCAACAGAGAGAGCTTTAACACCAAACTATTCTTTCTATACAGTACCATTTTCTAATGAGCAGTTTGCACCAAGTGGTTATGATCGTTTTGGATATGGAGCTGCAGCTAACCAACATGTTAGAACTGGTGAGTTTGGAAATAATGCAGAGCACAGACATAGATTACCATTTGATTCGGAAGAACCACATACATATAAGATGGTGACAGAATCTGTAGAAATATCTGCCAACACTGGATTGAAATCTACTATTAATATCTCTATTAATACAGATCCAAAAGCAGATGAGTTTATACAACCGTATATTATATGCGAGTTTCTAATTAAAACCTGATGGCAAATTATAGATCAAAATATAAAAACTATTATACTGATAAGCAGGGATCTTATGTAAGTATAGGATCTATCCTACCTGTTCTTAGTGATAAGAATTCGGAAGCTCAGTCTGGTTTATGGTATGAGGGTGATGGAAAAGATCCAGCATTCTCTTATACTGACTATCTTTACTGTGATGGTGATGAGTATCAAATAAGAGACTTCCCATTATTATATGAGATCATAGGTGATGAGTATAAGTCACAGAATGAACAGATTTATAATAATGCTACATTCCCTAATAATGCACAGCTTCCAGGTTCTGTTCAGAAAATCTTCTGGGATACTGATAAGTTATACTTTGAGATATTAAATGATACAGGTGTAAGTGGTGATAATAAAATGCCATACCCACCTGGATCATACTTTAAACTCACTGCATTAGGAGATATTCCAACTGGATTATTTACAGTAGATACAACTTATTATTTGGTTGAGAATGATCAACCAACTATAATGTCGTCAACTCCTCTTGTTACGACAGTTTATAAAGCAGTAAAAGATACTAGTCCTCTTGAAGAGTTTGATGGTACATCAGTCAATCAAACTACATTTACTATTGATTTAACTAGTGCAACAGTATATCCTGCATGGAAGTTTGGTAAAGCATATAATAGAGGAGACCTACCACATGTTATTGGTACGTTTAGAGTACCTGATTATAGAGAGAATAAAGTACTTGGATTTGGTAATGGTATTGAAGGTGGTGGATCAGCAGTAGTTGAAAATAGAACTAGTTTAGATATAGGTGATGTTGGTGGTAAATGGTACATACCTATTGATAGGATTGATGACCCTCAAGTATTCTTTACTATAGGTGATGTTGTAACAACTGGTTATGATCAGGTAGAAACATTTGTTCAAGCTAATTTAACAGGATCAAAGAAGTATACTGTTGGTCCAATGGAGGACTACACTTTAACAAGACCACCATTACATGATCATTGGTTATTACATTCAAGAATGGATCAGAATACTCCACGAGTATTCCGTGGAGGATTAGATACATTAACTACTGTTTGGCAGGATTCACGTGGATCAATTGTAGAGTGGGTTCCAACAAGTGATCAAGGTGTTGGTCAACCATATGGTCATTCACATGGATTGATTGGTCAAAGGCTTCTTAACTCATACACAGCAACTATTGGTAATGCTGCTGGAATTGGTGCAGTTGAAGATCCTAGTGCTACATGTAAGAAATATAGGATTACTCAAGCACCACCACTTGATATTGCTGGTGTTGTGAGTGATGGTACTATTATTACTGTTAGTTGTAATGATGCTCATGGATTATCTGATGCTGATTGGATAACAATTACTGGTGCTGGTGGTAACTGGGATGGTAGTTACGATATACAAACTGTTATTAGTACTGATGATTTCACAGCATCTAAGACACCAATGCCAGCCTCAGGTGCAGTTTGGCCAACTGGTGGTATTATTAGACAAGCAGATGGAATATTTACTCCAGTACCATATCAAGAGCCACCTCGTGCATTTGTAGTTGATGCTAATGCTACTATTGGTAATCAACCTATCATTACATTTATTGAGGGACAACTTGAGAGTGCATATGGTGGGCCAATAGAATTACCTGATGCTGGATGGAATTTCTCTCAAGGTGCTCCTGTTGGTACACCATGTGCCAGATTATCATTTGAACTGTGGGGATCTGGTGGAGGTGGTGCTACTACATCATCAAATGGTGGAAATGGTGGAGATGCAGAGGTAACATTTAGTTTAGATGGTGGAGCTGGTGTTCAATCATATACTATTAAAGCTTCAGGTGGACAAGGTGGAACGTCAGGTAATGGTGGAGGTAGTGGTGGACAAGGTGGAAGTGTTACCATACCAGCTGTATTACTTAATGATTCTAGATGTGTTATTACTCAGAGATCAGGAATGCAAGGGGGTTCAGGTAATGCAGGTTCTCAGGTAGGTGGAGTTGGTGGTGGACAACAATATGCTTATGGTAAAGGTGGTGATGGTGCTTCAGAATCATTTGAAAATGAAACTGATCAGGTTTATGGACCATATACTGGTGGAGCTCAAGGAACTAATCAAGTAAATAGTGGAACCACTAATTTCTCTGATGCTCAGTATATTGAATATATTGATATTGAAATGAGTGGTGGTGGCGGTGGAGCTGGTAACAACAATGCTAACTCTGGTTGTACAACAGTTGGTGGTACTGCACAACCTGGAAGTAAATTAAATGCTAGGTATCAAGGATCAGCTAACTTTTCATATACTGCTGGTACTCAAGGTGGAAATGGATGGAACCAAGGTGCTTATGGAACTATTGAAGTTGCTAATAGTAATGTAGGACATGGAGCTGCAACAGGTGGTGGTGCATATCGTGGTGCATTAGGAAATGGTGCTACTGGTGGAGCTGGTGGTGGTGCATCTGGAATTTGGTTAGGTGGAGTACCACTCATGGGTGCTGGAGGTGGTGGTGCAGGTGCAGGATCAGGTGGTGGTAGTAATGGTGGTGCTTCTGATGGTTGCTATCCTGGTGGTAATGCTTCAGGTCCAGCGTATGGTCTCTATGCTGGTAATGCTATTGATTTTGATAATGGATTACCTGGTGGTATGCAAGGATGTACTGCTGGATCAGGTGGAGGCGGCGGCGGTGGCTGTGGTCAAGACGGTGCTGGAATTGGTGGAGCTGGCGGTGGTGCTGGTGCTGGACATGGTTCATTTGGTGGTGGTACTGGTGGTGGTACTGGAAGATCTGCTTATAGAACAGGACAGGGATTAACATGTTCTCAATCTACAGGATCAAGTGGTGCTGGATATGTTAAGTTTACAGTTCACAGAAAGGTTGCAGGATGGGGTAATTCTGGAGGTGGTGGTGGATCAGGTGCTGAATTAAATCTTGAGATAACTGATGCTACACAAGATCTTTCTACTGCTGTAAGTGGAACTCTTGGTGGAGCTTCAGGTGGTGGTAATGGTGGTGGAACATCTGGATATGTTAAAGTTGATATTCTCAGACCAGAACCAGGATCTAATCCAATTACAGGATATACCAGTGCAACTGGTAGGTCATGGCAAGTAGATAATTATCCTACCGATAAAGTTTATACAAATCCTGTGTCAGGTGGTACAGCTGCTATATGGGCAGATGCTGGTAATGGTACTGATGAACATAATGTAAAGATATTAACTCCTGTTACTGGTACATTCCAGATCCCACCACTTACTGATCATGATAGTAAAGTGACTAGGATAATTAAATTCAGTGGTACTGGTGATAGATCTCTTACTATTGGCCCACTTAATACAAATGACTGGAATACAGTATATTTTGATATTATTAAGGGTGATGGTAGTAATGGTGGAGATTTTCCAGAAGAGAATTTAATGATGTACTGGAAGCCAACAATAGATGGACAAAAGACATTGGTTGATGGTCTAGTACTCAGCAGTGTTAATAATGATGGTAATTGGCACACATATCAATATAATGTACCTACTGATGCTAATATGCGTGGTGGTGGTGTCTATCTTGAACTAATACAAGATAGAACTGGTGGTGGTGATGACACAGCTGTTAATGATAACTATGGTATAGCTCAAATGGTTATAACATATAATCCATCAACAATATATGAGTTTACACCATCATCTAGTGCTACAATACCAGGTAATATTAATAGTGGTAGTACTACATGTGGAACTG
>CEUA01213806.1_pt1 | contig 11052 bp, 2 predicted proteins | sample 361541 | NCBI WGS metagenome assembly CEUA01 (sample SAMEA2623079, study PRJEB7988) | marine metagenome | isolation source: saline water (ENVO:00002010), including
TGCATTTCACTCAAGCCATATGCATCGGACCGGATGAAGACCCGCAAATCTTACACCGTGACCGTGGCGTTTGGGGCGGGTACGTTAACCGTTCAATTGAAACACAATTTAGCACAATATGGGCGATTTCCGATTTCACAACAACGAACGGGGCTACGCAAATAGTTCCCGGTTCACATACATGGGATAAAGACCGGCATCCTAACGACGATGAAATTGTTCTTGCAACGATGCCTGCAGGGTCCGTCATGGTTTACAACGGGTCGGTTATGCACGGCGGCGGAAAAAATACCACGCAAAATGAGTACCGCTTAGCTGTGCTGCTGCATTACACCCTCACCTGGTTACGACAGGAAGAAAACCAATACCTTTCCTGCCCCCCTGAAATAGCCAAGGAACTCTCCCCCGAACTCAGAAGCCTGATGGGCTACGCACAAGGCGGACCCGTACTTGGTTACTACTCAACCCCTGGACCTCCAGGTGAAGGATTTGAACTTGCCGGACCCGAAACACTCTTTATGTAGATGAAGGATTCAGGCTAGCTATTGACCATACAGACGAAATTCCTTTTACTTCTTCTACATCCTGAAAAATACGACACAAATTGTTCAAAGCTTCCATCTCCGAAATTGTTTTTGGCTGCGTATCGAGAAGATCTTTTGAGCCGACCACTACGGCCAAACACTGAGCTCGACTCACAGCAACATTCGTTCGATTCGGCAGGAAAAGAAACTCCGTACGGCCAGCTGGGATTTCTTCTTTATTTGAGGAAGTAAGGGAGTAAATAACTATAGGTGCCTCCTGCCCTTGGAACCTGTCCACAGTTCCAACGCGAACACCTGAATAACCTTTCCCCTGAAGTTCTGAAGTCAACATTCCGACTTGGTCGTTAAATGCAGCAACGACCATGAAATCACTCTCAGCCACCACACGTTCTATCCCTATATCACCAGAGGAATCCTTAAATGTCATGGTCAGAAGATCTTCAACGATCTCAACGACTTTTACCGCTTCAACCTTTGATGAGCGAGAACATTCTTCATGCTCAACTTCAGAAAAATATAACCCGTTCCGTACGCCCAATATTTCCCGTTTGTTGCAAACTTCGTTTAGGCCCAAGTCATGGTCGTAGAATTGTTCGGAGATATACGTTGCCACTTCGGGTCGCATCCTCCAGGTAGTATCTAGGAAGAAACCCATAGATGTATCGACATTTTTGTCTTTTCCGATTAAATATTCCATAACGCTGAGATCCGCCCCACCTTCATGACTAGCCTTCACCACTTGTGGAAGTTGCTTAGGGTCGCCAAGCAGCACAATATTCTTTGCTGCATGGGAGATAGCGAGGGCTTCCGCCAAAGAGAATTGCCCCGCTTCGTCGATGAAAATATAGTCAAATTTGAAGTCATCACCATAGATTTCTTCCCTACAGGCTTCCCGCATTCCGCCACGCACAAAAAACCATGAAGTAGCAGCTAACAAATGTGTAGAGCTGTGTAAATCCTTTCCTTTTATTGGCCCACCTGGCTCTGGAATATTTGCTTCTACTTTTTTCTTGAAATACCATTCCTCACCTTCTTCATCGCTATCAGGGTTGACTCCATATTGAATAGCGCCTCGTTTGTCGGGTACTCCGTTACCCTTCCGAAACAGTTTGCCAACTCCTTCAAACCTCTCTTTTTCCTTATCAAGCTTTAATGGCTTGGCTCGATAAATATTGATTTTCCTACCACTCTCTTCTAACTCCGATTGAAGGCCCATTGCACAAAGTTGATCGATTGTTGACCGAAAGAGATTATCAATCCCGTCCCAGCTCTGAGAGACAATAGCTACACGGGGCATAATATTTTCTGGCTTAAGTCCTTCCGCAAGCAACTTGCTGATAATGCGTGACCCGAGAAAGGTCTTACCAGTTCCCGGAGGTCCTTGAATCGGCAGGTATGATCTGTCTAAATTCTCTACAGCCTTCAATGCAGGTGCAATAAGATCCCCTTTATCAATAGGACAGTAGGTAGTTATCCCACCGGTTCTCGGTTTATTTTTCTCTATTATTTCTCTTGCCACCGACGGGGCTTGATCACTGAGATAGCCATTTATAACATTAAGTAATGAACGTGAGTGATCCTCTCGCGGATACAATTCCCAAAGAGTTATCGCCTTGACCTCGCTTAAAAAGAGATGAGGATCAGCGGGAAGTTGAGTAGAATCCGTGCTTCCATCAGGCTCATCATCCTTCTTCTTAGTCCAATAAATTGTCACTTCTCCCGCGTTTTTATCGAAATTAGTCACCCGAGCTGTGTAGAGAGAGCCATCACTTAGCAACAGAGCTACGTCTGGCCTGTCATAGGGGGGGGCCTGTTCCCATTTAGTCGTTAATCTTTGATTTGTATCAAATTTGAATGTTGCTTTGTTGAGGCTTTCGTTTGCCTCTAGGAAACTATCTATTACAAGGACGGAGTCAGCATCTCTATCTTCGGATTCAATTGCCCTGCGCGCTTCCATAGCTGTTATGGCGTACTCTTTTTCCCAAAACTCGGGTAAATGAAACAGAAGTTTTAATCTTTCTATTTCTTTTATTCTGTTCTCGTCAAGTTCCATAAATGCCTTGAGCTCTCTCTACTAATATTTCCTGGACTGCCTGAACTTGTTCCCTTATCTCAGAAGTTTCTCTTTCTGGGCGTTCATATCCTGCTTTCTGAAATGAGATGTCATCAAGTTTCGTTCGTTCTTCCAATAACCATGCGTGTACTTCTCTAGTGGCTTCTACGTCATCTTTGTTATATTGCCTAATTCGTTCGAGACGTTCATCGTCTCTTACTAATGGGTCACCATTAGCATCCACATATCTTTCGTAATTCGCGTACAACTCATACTCATATACAGCTCCGGCACCTGCCGAGATGTCACCAGAGCTTTCCTCATTAGAATTTTCAGACGCTCTGGATAACCCTAATTCATTCAAAGACATTTTTTCATCCTCTACTGGGACCATTAGATCTAGGTCTGCACCTTCCCCTCGTTGGAAACCAGCGAGTTGCTCAAGCTTTTTAAGGCTGAATCCCTTACATCCCACCTGGCAACTGTTACGGATAACAGCGAGTAAATCCACGAACACGCCATCGCTTATCATCTTGTTCAATTTCCCGCTTGCGGTACTTACATCATTTTGAAAGAATTCATCATTGGATGAAGCGTATTGTCCGAAGGCTGCAAGAATGCTCAACATCGGATTTTCAGAACCGCTTAGCTGAGCTAGAAGATGTCTTTCCGTATGGTTGTAGTGATAGACCTTCATCTCTGGATGAGCTTGAGCCCGGTCATAGAAAAAATTTATAAGCTCTTCAACTCTCTGGGCTTCCATTTCCTTGGATGGATTCCCCTCATCATCATGAGATTCAAGGTATTTATATTCCCACTCACCTTCTTCTTTCACTATGTAACCAAATAAGAAAATGATGTCTTCTTCGATTGTCCAGAAGGGGTGGCCTTCAAAATCTAGATAAATATCAGAGTCGTGCATTTCTGGTAAATGCAATAATGATTCTTCTAACTGCCAATCGACAACATCAGGTTTTTCGCTTCGAGCCTGCATTTTCTCTCGCATTTCCTGTTTCGAGAAAAAATCAGCAAGGACTAACCCTTCCCCTTGAGCTTGTTTTTCAGATTTTTTTCCGTTTTCGTCAATTTCTTCAATTCTGAGTTCTTCCTTGCATATTTCATTTCGGCATTGACTGTCAGTTTCGGTGACTCTTTGCTCGCATCGTGGGCAAAGAGCTGTTTCTTTCTTTATCGTTTGCAGGCGAGCCTGCCTCCAAAGCCTCGTTAAGGAATACGGATCCATTTCAAAGTCGTCTAAATCCACTCTACTTTCCCACTCGCTTTTAATTTCTTTAGTTGTGAGTCCCACCCGGTTTTCTAATATTTCAACAAGTTCTTGGAAATGGTCGTGGTTTTCGTCACGTAAATCATATTTCTTTTCAAAATCCGGAATGCATTCTTTGGGAAGCAAGGCAAGTTTAGTTCCTCGGTCGACACCATATTTTTTGAGTGCTTCCATATGGGTCTCAAGAATGCCAGTAATTTCATGGAGCGGGTCGTCTCCCCAACCCTCATCCTTACTGCAGTCAGGTAAGAATTTACAATATGTGCAAGACGAACACCATTTTGCTTTTGACCGGTCTTTCAGTTCTTTCTCGTCAAGGTTGACTATTTGGTTGAGTTGTTCACGAGTCCTATCCCATTGCCATCTGTACTTGTCTGTTGTAAATGATTGGAGTACTGGAAGCCCATCAGCCCTGGCCTCATTCTCCTCGTCTGAGTTGCTTTGAGTTCCTAGCGCTACATGTATTTCTTTGGGATTAAGGTTTCCTTCGTATGCTTCTTTTATCGCTTCGGTATAGAAAAGCAATTGTTTAATATGTGAGATTTTCGCTGCATTCCTTGTCAGTTTTGAATCGACAGGCTCATAGCACACCCTCTCAACAATATTTCCCGATTCATCTTTTTCTTCGTAGACTCTTCTCTCAAGGAAGTCAGCGATTCCACGCATGCCAGCAAATTTGAACGGCATCTGAAAGATGATATCATATTCATTTTCATGTTCAAATGGATTTCCGACTCGTTCAATCCACTCTGTCCAGGTTCTGGGTGGGTTTTCAGGGTCAACAGTTAAATCTAGAATTTTGTCAGGTGGGTAAACGCTTTTATATCGCTCAAAGCATTGTTTCTCATGCAGCAGTCCTTTTTTGAATAGCATTTCAGTGAAATTCTTTGGCATAGTTCGCTCATCATCATTTTCAAAGAAATCCTTTCTCAAATGGTCAGGGTTATCATTATTCTTTCGGCTTAGGATTTCTCTATCTAGGAATTTGTCGCATGCTGCCCATTGCGTTACGAGACTTGGAGAAAGGTCTGGCTGTGTCATCTCAATACTCTAGTATTCCGGTGTGACAAATTTTTGGTCATGGTGTGAAGTAGTGGATATTTCCGGCTCTATTTCGACTGCTGACTCTTGCCCCTGGTGCGCCGGCAAGTATTCCCGAGTTCAGAACTGCTAGGGATGTTCCAAATCGTGCTTCGGAGCGTTTCGTTCCTGATAACCCTGAACTTCCTATGTAGATATTGAAGTCGTTTCCAGTGGTTATTCTTCCAGTTGACGCATCCCCGGGAAGTATTGCCACAGCTCCTGCGTTCTTTTTAGACCCAATAGCTTCTCCAGGTGAACCGATAATGAGATCAGGTGTTTGGTCACCTGTTACGTTTGCGATCATAACAGTCCAACCGAAAAGGTCTTTCAATTCTGAAACTCCTTTGACTCCACTCGTGTTTTGAGTGAAATCATGTTGAAATCCATTGCCGTAGATTATGTGCACGGAACCGGCATCGACCCGGCGGCCAACGTTTTCTTTAGGAACTCCTATAGCGATATCAGCTTTCCCATCGCCGTCGATATCGCCGGCTGCTACAGAATATCCGAATGCGTCACCGGACTCTACTCCCCCTGGTACCCCTGGAGAATTCTGGTGATATGTGATATCTCCAGCAGAAGTTATACCTATACCTGAACCGAAAAGAACATGTACCATTCCAGCTTTTTTAATTCTGCCGATGCCCTCACCGGGGGCGCCAATCACTACATCTCCGAAGCCATCACCGTTTACGTCACCTACAGCTAGCGAAAAGCCGAACTGATCGCCAGTTTCTGAGACATTATTTACTCCACTACTATTTTGTGAGAAGGCGGTATTACCAGTTGTGGTTATGCCTGCTTCTGAACCATAGAAAGCATGGATGAGTCCGCCTTTTTTCTTTGTTCCGATCGCTTCACCTGGGGCTCCTACAATGAGATCGTCGTAGCCGTCACCATTCAAATCTCCACTGGCAAGTGCTGCTCCGAAAAGGTCACCAGATTCCGCTCTTCCTTTTGTTCCCCGACTGCCCTGATAAAATGCTTGTGGGGAGCCAAGCCCTGAAGAGCTTCCATATGCAATCATTACTTGTCCGGCATCTGTTCGTGAACCAATATCTTCTCCGGGAATACCTATCGCTACATCATCGTATCCGTCATTGTTGAAGTCGCCTGTTGCCAGCGCTGATCCAAAGCGATCATCTGTTTCCACAACGCCTTGCCACCCGCGAGTGTCTTGATGGAATTCTTTGTCACGGCCCCATAAATTATTTCCATAGAACATCTGAATTTGCCCAGCTTCGCTTTTAGTTGAGCTGCCTCGTTTGATTCCTTCACCTGGGATGCCAACGATCACGTCTATGTTGCCATCGCCGTCGTAATCACCTGTTGTGAGAGCTGATCCAAATTTGTCATTTGTTTCCGCTACTCCACGCACTGACCTAGTCGATTGACTGAATGTGTTACCAATCGGCTCGACCGAAACACGGACGGAGGGACTGGTTCCAGCTGCATTCGTAGCCCACACCTCCACCGCATAGTATTTACCGCTACTTACTCCACCCAGGTCGGCACTATTTTGAGTACTAGTGTTGATCGAAGACCATTGTGAACCTATATGTCCCTCAATCCAACTCTTATACGATGACACGCGAGTGAAGACGTCAGGGTAGGAACTACTTGTGCACGAATACCTGTAGCCGTAACTTACAAGGCCAGCCACGTATAAAACGTCATCGACTTTTACGACCAATGGTCCGCCGCTATCTCCATTGCAGACCCCTGTATTTCCTCCTCCGGCAGCACATACCTGAGAAGATATAATGATAGGTGCCCATCCTCCGCAATTACTGTTGATAGTTAAAGTCGTACCTTTCAAAGTCCTGCTAGTACTCCCATTCGTTGAGGTCCGACCCCACCCAGTTGCGTATACAGGCGTCCCATTAGGTATCTCACCAAGGTCATAAAGAGGGATTGTAGAGGCCAATGACATATTGATCGGCGAACTCAAGCGGATTAAGCCAATATCGTTATATTTGTAAGTCCTGTTCCATGAGGGGTGCTGAATCGTGTCGGAAGCATACCGCACCCGTGAGGAAGTTGACCGCGGAGCTGTACTTGAGTAAAACGTCACTTTAACTTCACTGGGTTCATAATAAGTACCGGTATAAGGCGATGGGGCCTCAAGACAGTGAGCAGCAGTTAAGACATAATCTGCATCAACAATTACGCCACCACAGGAATAACGCGAATCACTCCACCAGAACTTGAGTGACAAATGAACCTGATACGGGTGACTTCTGATACTCCTTGATACCCCGTTCACTATTAGAGGACTTATCGATGGATCGGATGTTTGCTGCACTGACGGGGCTTCATCTATCCATGATCGGGAATAATCCTCTACTTCCAGTGCACGAATTGAATAATTGGTAATGGGTGAATTCCCGTCGTCAATATCCCATGTCAGCACCCCATCTTTCGTTAGGTTGAAATTATGTGGTGCACTAGGAGCACTTATTGGTTTGAAGGGCGTCACTGTATTTGACGGCTCTGATGCAGAGCTTTCACCAAATGCATTTTCTGCTATGACGGTGAATGTATACGCTACTCCATTAACTAGGTTTTGAACGGTGCATTCATTTAAGGGAGAGCTACTTGATGTGCATGTCTGGCCACCAGGTGAAGCTGTAGCTGTGTAGCTACTTATCGCTGCCCCTCCTGATTTGACTGGCGTGTCCCAGTAAAGTGATGCCTGCCCGTCTCCTTCTTGAGCTACGACATTTCGTGGTGGTGTTGGCGGACCATAATTTACAACGTCTGCAAGCGTGAGAGTTTCACCTGCCCCATTGCTATTCTCTGCTGATAATCTGATTGCGTAGTATTCTCCAGGTTCTAAATTGCTGAGAGTTGCGTTTGTTTGGGTTCCGGTGTTTTCCTCGGACCAGAGGTCGCCCGTATAGCTTTGGATCCAATCCACGTAGTAAGAAACACGGGTAAATAAGCTTGAGTATCCGGTTTGCCCGCATTCAATTCCCCCACTAACAATTCCCGTTAGGTAGAGAACATTATTGAAATTCCCAACTAATGGGCCTCCACTATCTCCTTGACAGGTATTGCCATTAATATTGTCCCCTGCGCAGAGGGTAATCCCATCGTTGATAACGTTAGAAGCGCTGCAGTCGGCATCTACATTAAGTTGTTTCCCAAGTAGCAAATCAGATCCTGAACCGGAACCGGAAAAGGTGTCTCCCCACCCTGTTGCAAATAGCGGGGTTCCATCGCTTGGTTGAGAAGTGAAATCGTACAGGGGAAGCGTCCCTGCTTTTTCCATGTCAACTGGTTGAGAGAGATGCATCAGCGCTATATCGTTGGTGAAGAAATTCGTACAATCATAGTTGGGGTACAGATAGGTATTATCCACAGAAACGGTATTTGGATTCGTCACAACCGATGATGTACCGTAAGAAATTCTCAATCCAGTGACAAGAGAACCAATCGGATAACAGTTTCCATCTATTTCTAGATCTAAGCAATGCGCAGCTGTTACGACCCATTGCGAATCAACTAGCGACCCCCCACATAACCCGTACCAGGTCAGTCCAGAATCAAGGCTATATTGAATTTGCACCTGATATGGATGGTTTTCAATTGGTACAACACTTCCGTTGACAATGGTTGGCTCCAGATTCATAGTGTTTTGAGCGGTCGAGGTGCTAGTCAACCATGATCCTGTCAATGAGTCTGTTACGCGGTATTCGACTTTGTAATTTGTGATTGCTGATCCACCGGTTTCAGCTGGGGCATCCCATGTGAGAGTAAACTCATCCGTCTGTTGGGAACTTATTGAGGGGTTTATTGGGACACCTGGTGGTGCAGTGCTTACGGTTACTGCTTGTGTCGGATCTGAAGCTGCGCTGTTTCCAGCAGGGTTAGTTGCGACGACAGTAAATGTGTATGTTTCTCCTACCGTTAAGCCATATATTGAACAATTTGTAATGGCTGAACTGCACGTTAAGGCTTCAGGGTCTGATGTTACCGTGTAGCTCGTAATAGGAGAACCGCCGTCATCTCCGGGCGCGTCCCAGCTCAGCTGTGCTTCCGTACCTTGTAGTGTTATTTGAAGGTTTAATGGTGATGATGGCGCATTACTTGGTTGCGCGGTGATTGGGGATGTTGACTGACTTGATAGACCTGTATCGTAATTTGCTACGACTGTGAATGAGTATTGAATTCCATTGGTTAATCCGGTAATAGTACAAGTTGTATTCGTTGTTGTGCATGTTCCAGAAGGGCTCCCTGAAACTGTGTACGAGACGATTGTGTCATTGGGCTCTATGATTGGTGCTGTCCAAGAAACCGTGACTTGTGTTGAGGCTGGTAGAGCGTTTACTGAGGTTGGGGCTGGTGGGGTTGTGCCTGGTATTGAGATGTTGGACGGGTCGGATTCGACGCCTGTTCCAGCATCGTTTGTGGCTGCGACTGTGAATGCGTATTGCGTGCCATTAGTGAGGCCGTTTACTACGCAAGACGTGCTTGCAGTTGCGCATGTTAATCCTGACGGGTTTGCCGTAACGAGGTAACTAGATATTGAGCTACCTCCGTTGTAGGTGGGGGGTTGCCATGTAACTGTTACGGATTCATCGCCTCGAGTGGCTTCTGCACTAGTTGGTGGGTCAGGGACAGTGATAGGAGTAACCGTATTTGAAGCATCTGATGATGCGCTACTCCCTTCTGCGTTAGTTGCGATGACTGTGAAGGTGTAGTTAGTTCCGTTTGCTAACCCTGTGATAGTGCATTGGTTCGAAGACGTTGAGCAAGTTAGGTTGCCAGGGGACGAAGTGGCGGTGTATCCCGTAATGGTTGCACCTCCGTCCGAACTCGGGGTTTGCCAAGAGATCGTTGCTTGAGCGTTTCCTGCTTGGGCAGAAACATTCAATGGAACTGATGGTGGTCCTGTTGGCGTTCCCGAAAGGTTTGCCTGTACGGGTTGGCTGTCTACTCCGTCGCTATATGTGGCGGCGATAGTGAACGTGTAGGTTGTTCCGTTCGTTAGCCCGGTTACAGCACATGAAGTAGTTGAGGTTGTGCATGTGAGGTTCTCCGGGTTTGAGGTCACCGTGTAGGAACTGATTGCCTCATTGGGGTTAGTAGCAGGCGGGCTCCAGCTTACGTCCACTTGGCCATCGCTGGGCGCCAACACAAGATTTGAAGGGCCTGGGCGGGGAATAGAGTATTTTCGAATGAATGCGTCTCGTGTTACCCCGGAAGTTCCGTTAGAGAGTAGACCACTTGTCATCCCTGCGACTACTATCTCCCCGTTCTCCCCTATTGCCATTCCCCTGATTTCATCGTTTCCGCTAGTTCCAAAGACGTCAGTCCATTCAACAGATCCGTCATTGCGATATTTTCGGAGAAAAGCGTCATAGTAAGGACCGCCTTCATTAAAGTTGAATTCACCTAACGTATTTTTTGTATAACCCGCAATGTAAAGGTCTCCGTTTTTGTCGCTTACAATGCCGAAAATTATGTCCTCGTATTGTTCTTGGATTTGCGAAGTCCATATGTGAGTTCCATCTGGACTATACATACGTACGTAACCATCGTTTTCTCCACCATTTTCAACTTCAAAGTCGCCATGAACATCTCCTGTTGCAACTATGTTTCCATTGGGAGTAATTGCTAGTGAATAGAGATAGTCTGTGCTATCACTACCGAATTGTTCTGTCCAAGCGACACTGCGATCGGGATTATATTTTCGAATAAATGCATCGCTAACACCGTATATTGCAGGGTCGCTACATTCGCACAAAATATCTGCATTAGTATGACCACCTACGTATATTTCTCCATCAGGCGATATGGCCAGAGCATGGGCATGGTCTGAGCTCGATGACCCAAACTGGTCAACCCAAATGAGATTTCCTGCAGGGTCGAACTCGGCAAGGAACACATCATAACTTCCATTATTTGTCCCCTCAATATTTCCGTCAGCTGACCCAGCAATTACAATGTTGCCATTAGGAAGTTCTGAGATCCCCTCAATATATTCAGTACTGGATGTTCCGAACTCAATAACCCAACTTTGAGTTCCATCGGCTTGATACTTTCCAATGAAGGCATCCCTAAACCCTCCTCCACCTCCT
>CEUA01021569.1_pt1 | contig 11047 bp, 8 predicted proteins | sample 361541 | NCBI WGS metagenome assembly CEUA01 (sample SAMEA2623079, study PRJEB7988) | marine metagenome | isolation source: saline water (ENVO:00002010), including
GTTTTTCTACATGGTCACAGCATTGCGACTTATGACCATGCGTTAAAAGCAGTCAAAATCAGTTCATGTGGATATGAAACAAATACAACCAAGTCAAGACTGAACGCTATTCTCCAGGAAGTCAAACCAGGTTGTGGCGTTTTTCAAAAGAATTGGAATTGGTTCGTTTCATTCCGTGATGATGTTAAAGAGTTTTGGGACGGCATGATTCTAATAGATGCCCCAAACCTAGAGATTGCCTGACACATTAAGAACTGTCACTAAAACCCCGAAAGGGGTTTTTTTATTGATATAATAAAAGAGTAGTCAACCAATCCCCACAACATGACCACAACAAAAACATTCAACGGCGGCATTCAAAAGGGTACAGTTGCAACCGATGCCCGTGCCCGTAAGATGGACAATTACTGCAAAGAGTTGAGAGAGTCAGTTTTTGCAAACTTCAAAAGCAAAGATTTGACAGTTCAAAAGAAGTTAAACCAAACTCAAATTCCTGGTGGAATTGGTGCCTGTGAACCTGACGGCGGGGCGTGGTTTTATAAGGGTATTTTGATTGCAGTCTTTGAGGGTAAGAAACAACAAAACAGAGGGAACGCAATTGAGAGATGGTTCAAAAACAATTTCATCTGCAGGTCAATCAATCCTCAAGTTTCCTACGTGACTTTTGCCACGGGTGAGGGTGCCAAAGCAGACGGGACAATTGGTAAAGCATTAAACATTGCCCACCTGAACGGATTCAACAAATATGTACCAGGTGGGAATTCATGCTTTATGAATACAGACACAATTGATAAGGATGAAATGAATTCCATTATGCACGAAGTAATTCTTGAAAGAATGGAAGCAGTGGACAATCTGTAAACCTACACACAATTCCCCCTAACGGGGGTCCTCATCCTTTATAATAAGAATATGAAAAACACCCATCTTGAGCACCCCGAAGATTGCATCCTTACTGGAAACCTTTCCGTATTGGATGCTTTTTTATTGCCCCTTCTTATTACGTTAAAGATTGACGGTGCACCCGCTATCGTTTGGGGCACTAACCCTGAGACGGGGAATTTCTTTGTTGGGACAAAATCCGTATTCAACAAAGTCAAAATCAAAATCAATGAATCACATTCTGACATTGATGAAAATCATGATGGGCAAGTGGCAGATATTTTGCATTACTGTTTGGATAACCTGCCTGACCATGACGGAATTATTCAAGGTGACTTTATCGGGTTTGGCGGTGATGACATATACACCCCAAACACCCTGACCTATTTTTTTGATGAGGACGTTGATGCTGAGATAATCGTTGCACCTCACACTTCGTATAAGGGGGACTGCTTACGGGATGCCATAGCGTCACCCCTTATGGAAAATATGCAGAGCACGGAAACTTGTAAATTTGTTCAACCCCGTTCATTCATTCAGGGTGAGGTTGAGTGCTTTGATGATTTAGAAGATGCGGTCAAGTTCGCAAAGCAAATGTCACAGGCAGTTGATTTTATAAGTGAGAAGGAAGCGAAGGAACTTAAGAAGGTTTTGAATTCCTGCATACGGCAGGGCATAGAGATAGACTCCTATGATTTTCCAGGTAATGAGAATCTGATCGGACTCTGGTTACTGGTCAAGTCCATTAAGGAAGATGCACTCTCACTGTGTCGCCATGAATCCGATTTTGACACATACTTGGGAGAGAATGAAATTCAGGGTGAGGGATATGTGATGCACTCAGAGAATGGCATGTATAAGTTGGTTCAACGTGAGGTCTTCTCATATGCTAATTTCAATAATCAAGGATCATTCCATTCTACCTGAACAGTGGGCATCATTCGTTCGTGAATCAGACAGTTGTTTTGTTGGGGGCGTTGATGCCCCCCCGCCGTGTTTAATTCCTTAAGGTACCATTAGTCTACAAAGCACCCACTTCGACCTAGCTTTATCTCTGTATTTTAAAAAATCCGTGGCCATATATAATGGCAAAAAGGAACATATGAAATGCAAAAAAATCCCCAGAATATTTTTAGCACCATAGAGATCGATCCAGTAAGTGGTGAGTATCATACAGTAATACCAGAAGAAGTTGTAAACGAGATGGGATATTATGAGGACACAAGACTCCATTGGCGGATAGATGGGAGTGATGTTTACCTTACCGACGAGACCCCGTAGGGATGAGGTTTACCGAAGGTGAACCGAGTGATTGACAAGTACTATATAATGGAGTATAATGACTTGAAAGTAAGCTTATTAAAATGGCAAAAGGATTTACAGTAAAGGCAACTCCACCAACCGTGAAGAAGCCTGAATGGGATTATGAGAAAGCAAAGGAGTTAGTCAAAGGAAAATCGATAGTTTTCTGTCTACCAGGTAGAGGAGTATCCTATGCATTTCTGAAATCCTTCGTACAACTTTGTTTTGATCTTGTACAAGCAAATGCGAGTATTCAGATCTCTCAAGATTATTCATCAATGGTCAACTTTGCCCGTTGTAAGTGTCTTGGAGCAAATGTTTTAAGAGGACCAGACCAGTTACCATGGGATGGAAAGTTAAAGTATGACTATCAGTTATGGATTGACTCTGATATTGTGTTTAATGCAGAGAAGTTCTGGCAGTTAGTCTTAATGGACCAAGACATAGCAGCAGGGTGGTATTGTACAGAGGATGGCAGAACGACCTCTGTTGCACATTGGTTAGAGGAAGACGACTTCCGTAACAATGGTGGAGTAATGAATCATGAAACGACTGAAAGCATCTCAAAGAGAAAGAAACCATTTACTGTTGACTATACAGGATTTGGATGGCTATTGATCAAGAAGGGTGTCTTTGAACATGAGGTATTAAAGTATCCATGGTTTGCTCCGAAGATGCAAATATTCGAAAGTGGCGAAGTACAAGACATGTGTGGAGAAGATGTTTCATTCTGTCTTGATGCGAAAGACGCAGGTTTCGAAATCTGGTGCGATCCACGGGTAAGAGTAGGGCATGAGAAAACTAGAGTTCTATAGAATCATTATCGATGGGAAGGAAGTATTTACTGGATTGGGACAGGTAGAATACTTTAATAGAATGGAGGACTTGGCAGTTGAATACTATCAGACAGGTTCTCCACATCCTGATAATATACAAACAGAAACTTATTCGGAGGTTATAGATGGCTAAGGCAACAGGTGGGATTAGTGGAGGAGATTTTATACAATCGCCGCCCAAGAAGACTCGCCAAGGGCGTGGGAAACACACGAAATATGCGGCAAGTTCTCGTAACTCGCCTCGTAAGCGATATAGGGGTCAAGGTCGATAATATAGGAGGTGTCTTTAAGGGGCACCTTTTTTTATGAGCAGATAGGTATAAATAGATAAAAACTGTGTTTCATGGCAATTACCAGGATATCAAGATCATTTAAAGATATTAGTTTATCTTTTGATCCTCATCCAGTTACAAATGATTTAAAGGTCTTAAAGGACGAAGATGCGATACGAAGATCGATTCGTAATATTGTTCAGACGATTCCGACTGAAAAGTTCTTTGATTCTTTATTTGGATCTGATGTACGTAGTAGTCTATTTGGTTTTATTGACTTTGGTACTGCATCGAATATTCGATCTCAAATTGAAATTGCAATAGATAACTTTGAACCCAGAGTCGAAAATGTAGAGATCATTGTCGATCCTCGACAAGATGAAAACGGTTTTGAGATAACTGTTATATTTGATATCGTTGGACAACAGTTTCCAACACAAGAATTCGCCTTCATTCTAGAGTCAACAAGATAAGATGCCTTTTACTAAATTTACAAATCTTGATTATGATCAGATAAAGACTTCCATCAAAGATTATCTCCGTGCTAATAGTACATTTACGGGATTTGATTTTGAAGGATCTAACTTTTCTGTTCTGATCGATACATTAGCATATAACACTTATATTACTGCTTTTAACTCCAACATGATTGTGAATGAATCCTTTTTGGATTCAGCTACATTAAGAGAGAATGTAGTTTCATTAGCAAGAAATATTGGATATGTTCCACGTTCAAGAACAGCATCAACAGCAGAAGTATCATTTAGTCTTACAGTTCCAAATAAAACACCAGCAGATATACCTAATGTAACGCTACAGGCAGGGTTAGTAGCAGTAGGAAACGTCAATGATACGTCATATGTATTCTCTACTCCTCAAGATGTTTCAGCACCTTCACAGTCCTCTGGAAGTGATATAATAGCAAACTTTAATAATGTAGAAATCAGAGAAGGAACGTTCCTTCAGAAGGTATTTACAGTTGATGCATCATTAGACCAAAGATTTGTCTTGGATAATGAGGGAGTGGATACTTCAACCATTAAAGTCTATGTTAATGATGAAAGAGATGGTGGTGGTAATCTTTTAGCACAGTTAGGAGTAGAATATAGTGTTGTAGATAATATTTTAAATGTTGATGCCAACTCCTTAATCTACTTACTACAAGAAGTACAGGATGAAAGGTATGAGATACTCTTTGGTGATGGTCTGATTGGTAAAAAGTTAGAAAATGGAGCACGGATTACAGTTCGTTACGTTGTAACTGATGGTGCAGGGGGAAATGGAGCTAGAGATTTTTCTTTTTCTGGTAAAATCACTAATTCTTCTGATTCATATTCACCAATACCACTAACATTATCTGATAGTCCCACTTTAATCACTGATCAACCCTCTCAAAATGGTTCTGATATAGAATCAGTGAGTTCTATCAAATATTATGCTCCAAGGATCTATTCTTCACAATACAGAGCAGTTACTCCAAGGGATTATGAAGCAATAATTAAGAAAATATACCCTGATACTCAATCAGTAGCAGTTGTTGGGGGTGAAGAGATGGATCCACCAGAGTTTGGGAACGTACTTATCAGTATAAAACCGAAAAATGGGTCTTTTGTCTCTGATTTTAACAAATCTCGCATTTTATCCCAATTAAAGCAATATTCTGTATCAGGAATTAACCAAAAAATCCTTGATTTGAAGATGCTTTATGTTGAAATCGACAGTTCTGTCTATTATGACAATAATAAGGTGTCAACTTCTTCTGCATTAAGGACATCTATCATTAATGCACTGACAACTTACTCAAATTCTGTTGACATGAACAAATTTGGGGGTAGATTTAAGTATAGTAAGGTTCAACAGGTTATTGATAGTACTGATACTGCAATAACTTCTAATATTACAAGAGTACGACTTAGAAGAGACCTTAAATGTGCTTTAAATCAGTTTGCACAGTATGAATTATGTTTTGGAAACAGATTCTACGTTAATTCTGAAGGATATAACATCAAATCAACAGGATTTTATATTGATGGGACTACTAAACCAGTTTATTTAACTGATGTTCCCAATACTGATAAATTAACAGGAGATATATCTATTGTATCTTTAGCAGATGATGGTACTACTACTATTATCATTAAAAGTGCTGGAACTGTTGATTATGTAAAGGGTGAAATCCTTCTTGGGACAATTAATATTACAGGAACTCTTGATGGATCAGGAGTTGTTGAAGTACAAGCTATTCCTCAATCAAATGATGTTGTGGGATTGAAGGAACTCTATGTTGAATTTAGTGTTTCAAAAAGCACGATAAATATGGTTAGGGATGTTATTGCATCTGGAGATGAGATCACAGGAACTACATTTACCAGAGATTTTTATACATCAAGTTATCTCAACGGTCAACTAATAAGACAGTAATATGATACAGACGGGTTTTGAATCTAGGGTTAAGGTTCAACAAATAATTGATAGTCAATTACCAGAATATGTCTTGGATGAAAGTCCCAAGGCAGTTGATTTTCTTAAGCAATATTATATTGGTCAAGAATATCAAGGTGGTCCTATTGACATCACGGATAATCTAGATCAATATTTGAAGTTAGATAATCTGACTCCTGAAGTAGTTGTAGGTCTTACAACTCTTTCTGTTGGTCTCAGTACATCAGATACTACGATTCCAGTTACCAGTACAAAGGGTTTTCCAGAAAATTATGGTTTATTGAAGATTAATGATGAGGTAATAACATATACTGGTCTTACAACAAATACATTTACAGGTTGTATTCGTGGATTTTGTGGAATAACGTCATATCATGAGACTAACAATCAAGAAGAACTTGTATTTTCAGATACGACAGCTTCTACTCATACAACTAATGCTAAAATACAGAACTTAAGTTCATTATTCCTTAAAGAATTTTATAAAAAGACAAAATCTACCTTAACACCAGGTTTAGAAGAAGTACCGTTTGTAGATCAAATAAATGCTGGTAACTTTATAAAAGAATCCAGATCTTTATATGAAGCAAAAGGTACTGATGAGTCTTTCCGAATTCTCTTTAATGTACTTTATGGAGAAACACCTAAAGTTGTAAATTTAGAAGACTTTCTTATTAAACCGTCTTCTGCTAACTTTACTAGAAGAGAAGTAGCGATTGGTGATGTTATTTCTGGTGATATTACAAAATTAGTAGGTCAAACAATATTTAAAGAGGGTGATACTCTTACAAATGCGTCTATTGCAGAGATTAATGCATTTACTAGCCAAGGTGCATCCTTAACAGAGAATAAGCAATATTATAAATTATCACTTTTCCTTGGATACAGTAATACTGAATCAGCAATTCAAGGTGACTTTAAGATAACTCCTACATCCAAATCTTTATCATCAGTTGATATTGATGCTTCAACCATTATGGTTGATTCTACTATTGGTTTTGGACAAACAGGTACTTTAGTGTCTGGTGGAAATACTAGCATTTATTATACAAGTAAGAGCATCAACCAGTTCTTTGGAGTAAGTGGAATCACTTCAGCGATTGCTAATGCTGATGATATTATTGGTGGAGACATTTATTATGGTTATGAAAATGGTGATACGACTAAAAAGGTAAGAATAAGACTAAATGGTGTCTTATCAGGGTTTGAACAAACATCATCTACACTAGATGTGGATGAAGGACAAGAGATTTCTGTCAAAAATGTTGGTAACTTAATCGTAAACCCAACAACAGATAGAACATATGAAGAAATATTTGCTAATTCATGGATATACAATACAGGTGTAAGGTATAAAGTAGATGGAAATGCCTTTAGTGCTACTAGTACCTTTACTTTACTTGACTTTTTAGATAGATCTAGTCTTAAAAAGGGTGATACTGTAGAGATTTTAAGGAGAGGAGGAGTAACAACTCAATCTTTTGTAAGTGGTAGTGATACTGCTTATGTTATAGATGATGGATTAGACCCTGAAACACCATGGAGATCTCAATCTAGAGCAGTTACACTGTCTGAAGCTTATACTGGAATAGGTGAAATTGATATTAGAAGGGTTATTAACACTGCTAGAAGTAGTGGAGCACCTTTAGAATTCAATCCTTCCTTCTCTGATGTTCAAAATGTTTATGTTGGAAGTGGTAAAACTGCATATGTAGCATCAAATTCACTACCATCTGGTGTAAGTGATACTCTAACAGGTATTACAACCAGTTTTAAAAACACAATAACGACTCCACTTGAGTCTTTTGTAGCAGTTAATTTCGTAGATCCACTTTCTACCGATCCTACTTATACTACAACTATTAGATTTGACAATGCTGTTCCCTTTATGACTGGTGATGCAGTCTATTATGACCCTACTGGAGCATCATTGACAGGATTAGAAACAGGTCGTTACTATGTTGACGTTGTAAGTCCTGATAAAAGAGATATCAAACTTTATAATTCTCCTGCTCTTATTGATGGTGTTAACTATTTGCCAATGAAAGTGGGTACGGCAAGTACTTCAGATCAGAAATTTACACTATTTTCTCAAAAAGATGGTGTAATTGGACCTCAAAAAATATTTAAACAGTTTTCATTAGAACAATCTACTGCTACAGGGACTCAAATCCCTACTATACCTGGTCCAACTGGACTTTTGATCAATGGTGTTGAAATTACTAACTATAAATCAACTGATAAAGTCTATTATGGTCCATTAGCATCATCTAATATCTTAAATCAGGGTACTGGTTATGATGTTATCAACTTACCATACATAGAAGTTGCTGCTGGTTTAGGTACAACAGCATTAGTTCAACCAGTTTTGACTGGAACTATGACAGAAGCTGTAGTTGATCCACAAGGATTTAACATTGACAGGGTTTTGTCTATAGATGTAACTGGTGGAAATGGTACTGCAGTGATTGAACCACTGATTGAGAGTAAAAAAAGGTCTGTTTCTTTCGATGCAAGAGATACTATTGTAGGTGGTGGTGTTAGTATTGCACCATTAAATACGATTCAGTTCCCAGAAGATCATTCTTTTGTGGATGGTCAGGAAATAGTTTACAATGCTGGAGGAGATACACCATTATCAGTTGGTATTGGGACTTCAACATTAAGCACTTATGCAAGTTATTTTGCAAATGTAGTAAATTCCACAACAATAACTCTTCATAATACTAAATCTGATGCTGTTGATGGGATAAATCCAATAGGTATACAAACTTCTTCTGGAGGAATTCAAAAATTCCAAACTCTTGCTGATTTAAAGACTGTTATTGGAACAAAAGTTGTTGATGGAGGAACATTTACAAACAGACAACTTAGAGTTCAACCAACAGACATTTCAACTGACTATAATACAGTCAATTTTGATAATCATGGGTTTAATGACGGTGATTTAATAGAATATAAGACATGGGGAACGGTAATTTCAGGAATAGTAACTGCAAATCAGTATTATGTTTCAAAAATTGATGATAATTCTTTCAAATTGGCAGATGCTGGTGTTGGTGGTATAGATCCAACAAATTATGAAAGAAAAGATACAGTTTTATTTGCTACTCAAGGTGTAGGAGAGCAAATATTCAAGTATCCTGACATTTCAGTTGCGGTTAATTACGTTCCTGTAGGTGGTACAACTAATGTTGAATCAATTTTACTAACTCCTACAGTCAGAGGTAGCATAGTAGATTCTTATTTGTATGAAAAAGGTACTGGATATGGTTCTACTATTATTAATTTTGAAAGTCAACCATTAATAACAATAAAGAATGGTAAAGAAGCAATATTAACACCTGTTATTGATAATGGACAAATTACTTCTGTTAATGTTCAGAATTCGGGTAGTGAATATTATTCAATTCCAGATATTGATATTACAGACACATCTGGTAAAGGTAGTGGAGCAATAATAAGACCTGTTATTACAAATAGATCAGTTAGTTCTATTGTAGTTGTTAATCCAGGAATTGGTTATTCTAGTCTTGAAACTTCTATAAAAGTCACTTCTGCTGGAAAAAATGGAAAAATAGAAGCTCACATAAGACCTCTTACTATCGATATTAATAAGAAATATGATAGTAATGAGTTATTACTTTTAAGTGATAATAAACTCAAATATACTGTATGTGGATATGGTCAAACTTTTAGAAAATCTTTTGGTGAAGTAGGAAGTGGTACTACATTAAAATCCAAGATCATTGGATGGGCATATGATGGTAATCCAATCTATGGACCTTATGGAGGTATTGATCCTGAAGATAAAGACTCTAAAGGTACAAGACTTAGATCAGGATATACAGCAAGTACATCTAATGTAATAGATAGACCTTCTTTTATTGGTTTAACGACATCTGTTGCTGGAATGTTTGTAGAAGATTATAAATTTGATAATTCTGGAGATTTGGATGAAAATAATGGAAGATTTAGTAAAACACCAGAATTCCCTGATGGAGTTTATGCGTATCATGCGACTATTCATGATTCAACTTATGCATTAAACCCAAGTGGACCACAATTCCCATATTTTATCGGTAATTCTTATCGTTCTCTTCCTCTAGAACAAAATTTTGACCAATCATTAGATTTTGCAAAAACTGATCTTGTTCGTAATACATTCCCATATAGATCTTCAGCAATAAATGTTGATAATGATTATATTATTGAACCAAATGAAATTGCTAAACAAAAAGTTCTTATTGAATCAGTTACTGCTGGAAGTATTGATGACGTAAACGTAGTTAGTGCGGGAAGCAGTTATAAGGTTGGTGATCCTTTAACTTTTGATGATACTGATACTGAAGGTAGTGGACTTTCTGCAAAAGTTTCTTCTTTGGTTGGAGAAGACGTATCACTAATCACTAATGGTTCCACTACTTATAGTAATGTGGTATTCAGCAGGGTTAATGCTGATAGTGTTAGAGGAACTATAACTGGTATTAATACTTTAAGCGATCAAGATGTTGTTTCTTTATCTGGATTTACTACAAGTTATCTTTCTGCCTTAAATGGAAGATTTTCTATTGGTGTTAATACTGTATCTACAATATTAACAGAGACCTTACCTGTAGGTACTGGTGTAACTGAAGTAGTGGTTGCTGATATTCCATCACAAGTTTCTGTAGGAAGTTCAATCGGTATTGGAACAGAAACTGGTAAAATATTGAATATTTACAGAACTGGAAATGTTTTAACTGTAATGAGAGGTGTGAATGGACATGATACTTTAGCAGGTGCTGGTGTAACTTATTATCCAGATTCATTTACCTTTAATCAATCTACTGATACATGGTCACAAGATTCTCAACCTGATGATATAGTCTACTTTAACTCAAATCAAGCAGTAGGATTTGGTACAACTGCAGGTGCACAAGGAAAGGCGGTATCATTTACATTTGCAAATAGAACTGTTACTAGAACTGTTCCATGTGGAAGAATCTACATGGAAAATAATCCATTTGTGGAAGGACAGCAGGTAACATATACTCAAGGTGGTTCAACTGCTCTCACATACGTTTCTGTAGGTAGTACTCCATTTACTTGGGATACTCCAGCTAACCTAGTACCAACAGGTGCAGGTTCTGGTTATATAACTGGTAGTCATACACGTGTCCCTACTACAGGTGGTACTGGTACTGAAATGTATGTTGATATTACCGTTAATGGTTCGGGCGTAGTAACTACTGTAAACATTGATGCCAGCGATCCTGGTAGGGGTTATACAGTTGGGGATAATCTCACAATTAATGGTGCTGGTGGATCAAA